>ERZ791864.2266-NODE-2266-length-10292-cov-24.812836_pt1 | contig 10292 bp, 11 predicted proteins | sample MGYA00510282_ERZ791864 | MGnify/ENA primary metagenome ERZ791864 (study PRJEB30046, sample SAMN00792087) | human gut metagenome | study: EMG produced TPA metagenomics assembly of the A metagenome-wide association study of gut microbiota in type 2... | reverse complement strand
AGAACTGCCGACAATAAAACGAAAATATGCTTTTTCATACTGATACAAATAATTTCATGAGAGTAAATCATTTCAGATCATAAACACTTATCTTCCAATTATGCTCTTCATCCATTAACGAAACAAACAGACGGCTGTCCGTTTCATCAGCCGCTATATGGAAAGCCGGTACATCAAGTTGAAAACTACGGACTGGATTGCCATCCCAGTCATAAACAAGAACCGTGGAAGAACAACGGCCTGACTCCATGACCTTTTTGTCCGAATACAATGCATACACATATTTATCAGTGCTGCAAAGACTGATATACCCCCAGAAACTTTCAGGAGTCACACTGGCACTATATATACCGCCACTTGATTCCGGAAGATATAAAGGATTCTTCAGACGAAGAGACTTCACCAGACGAATCTTTCCTTCATCTACAGCCAGAAAATCAATATTCGAAGAGAAATTCAGAGCACAGGCAAGACGCTTGCCGGAGCAGTTCATTACCAGGTCACCCTGATTCGACAGAAAACGAGTATACCTGTCAAAAGATGTATCTTCGGAATTATACACCTCAACAGCTGTATCATGAATATGATTGTCTGAATCAAACAGAATATACTGGTAATGAGAATCCAGCAAACCTGCACCAAAGAATAGGCCATTGCCCAGAAAAGCCAGACGGGAAAGCTGGCCATCACCGATATCATATCTCTGACGCCACACAAAGCCACCATGGCGGGCTCCGTTACGCAAAGTATCCATATCATAGGCTGTCACATTTTTGGTCGCATCATCAAAGACGACAAAACGTCCGTCAGACAGGCATCCGTAACTGCCCGAAGATATTTCGCCAGGCCCCTGCCCTATTCTTCCGAAACGGGTGATATATTCACCGCTAAGGGCATCAAATAATACATAACTCTCACCCGATTGCAGATCATAAACCACCAGATTCCGGCCGGAACAAGCCAGCCCTTCCACAACAGCCAGAGAATCTTCCGGAACAAACGATTCTGCAGAACAACTTAAAGATATCGGAACCGGAAACAGCTCTGACACACTTTCCGGCTTCTTCTCTGCTGTACACCCATACAAGAAAAGAAAAACTACAAATAAATTTATATTTCTAATTTTCATTAATTCCATCATTGAACAAGATATTATACATAAATTAAATAAGTTTATATAAAAAACTGTGACCAACTATTATTTCTAATTCAAAATCACTTCTGTCCCGTAAAAGAAGATAAATATTACCACCATGTTCCTGCTGATGAGCACCAAGAAATCCTTCTCCACGGAAGAGATTCATCGTCAGCTGGGGCACAAACGATACCAGCCTGTCTGGGAGATGGTCTGCAAGCTCCGTGATGTCATGGGTAAACGTGACACACAGTACACCTTGGACGGACAGGTTGAGCTTGACGACGACTTCTTCACCACGGAACGTCCCGAAGAGGAAAAGGATACACCCCTGAAAAGGGGGCATGGCAGTCAGAAGAAGTTCAACGGGGTGGTCATGCTGAAAAGTGCCCCCTCGCAAAGACATCCCAGGAAAGGGAAACCTTCCAAAGTGGTAGGAGATATGAAGATGAGTGTCATTCCGAACCTGAAGACACAGACTGTCCCCGATGTCGCGAAGAAATACCTTGACCATCCGTTGAACTAACCACTGACAATTCCACCTCCTACCATAAGCTCGGAGAACATGTACAGAAACACCAGACGGTGATTTCGGACAAGAAGAACATGGAAAAGATACTGCCGTGGGTACATATCGCCATCAGCAATGCCAAGAGATTTCTTCTGGATATGCACCACAGAATCAAGCACGAGTATCTACAGTATTACCTCCACGAATTCTGCTACAAGTTCAACAGAAGGTATTTCGGAGAAAAGCTCTTTGACAGAATCGTCTTGGCAGCCATCAGCTACAACACCGATCTCAAGTCAAGAACATACAGACGGACAACTTGCGGATAATCATTTAAAACAAATAACAACGCCTATGATAATTGGGGACAAGGAGCCGTAAATTTTATTCCCTTTATTTCTATTATATTCCCATTCATGTCCATTACTTTCATACAAATTCCATAATTTCCACAACAATAAACATCTTCGCTTTCACCCAAAGCCAGCGCTTCCACATTAGCCTTTGCCAGATCTGACATTTCAACTTTCTGCTGTGATGTATATACACCATAACCTGCAATAGATGCAAATGCTGCAACGAAAGCAGCTTTAATAATATTCTTTTTCATCGTTATTTCAATTTTTGAATGTTTAAATTTAATATCCAGCTCTCTACGAAGCAACAAATCCCCGATTTGTAGTACTTCAAAATAATAATTATCTTTGCATCGGTAACACCTCCTTCGGTTGGACGGGTTTAACATGGAGTGGAACATGATATTCATTGTTTGCAGACACGTAATTCATGTATCCACTCTTTTTTATCTCTCACTTTCTGACAATTCCCCAAAAATCCAGAGTAATGGATTGGTCCGGGATATTGCCATATATCGTTATCGTACGCCAGAAATCGCCTGGCTCCTCAGCTTTATATTTCACCGTCAGAACGGCACTTTCACCGGGCTGTATCTCATCCCATCCGTATTCTACCGTCATACAGTCGCAAGAAGTGGTAACTCCCTTGATACGGAACACCTCTTTGCCTGTATTATGGAGAACAACCTTTCTGCTTTCCGTCTGATTTTCACCTACCGTTCCATAGTGATACTCCACGGAGTCAGAGTGAACTGTGGTAACGGGAAGCGGATTGCTTTTCATCCCAGTCAGTTCCTTCAGGTAAAGTTCCTTTACAGAAAGATTATGGATAGGATTACCTATCACTTTTACTCTATTACCCGAATCTACAAGAAAGGTCTGGAATGTCATTACATCTGGGAAGCGATTCAATTTATTGAAACTGTCTTCCGTGTCAATACAAATCGGATAAGAAAAGCCGTCCCGTCTTAGAATATTTCGCAGTTCACGTACATTCTTTGACTGGAAAAAGAATACAAACGGAACAGCACCATCACTAAGCGAATCCACCTCATGCATAAAATCCTTCCACTTAGGCAGTTGAAGCTTGCAACTGATACAGCCCACAGAATCGACAAAGACCACTACCTTGTAGTCGGTTTTTGGAATCCTATAAGGAACCGTATCTGTGACGAAACGCGTGAACACCGGATTATCGGGGAAACGGATTTCCTTGTTATTCCATTCCTTGACCAAAGACTCAACCTTTGCACGATCATTCTTCTGGCAGGACATGGCAAAAAACAAGAGACAGATGAATGATATCTTTATGAGGCCATAAACAATTGAATGCTTTATTTCCATAAGTGCAAGAGTGACTTATTCGTTAAAACTCCAACCGGACATAACGTATTTTACTTTTATTGTACTAATCGGACAATCAACGCATCCCGATCCCGCACAATGAACCGGGGTTAAATTTTCTTCACCAGCTAAGGCTTCTACATTCTGCATTAAAATATTGTATTCTGTCTTCTTTGAAGAATGTAGAAACGCAACTGTACTCACAATACAAATAATAATAGCCGTTAATAAAACTAATGTTCTTTTCATCTTAATTGCATTTAAAAATTTTGTTATGGCAAAACTATAAATAAAAAATGCCTTTACAAATACTATTCGGGACATCAAGCAGTGTTCAAATCACAACCACCTATAAAACAAATATATACAAACAATAAATGTCAGTTCATGTCAGTTAATTCCAAAGGAAAGACAAGACGATAAGATCCGTTTCCGTCATTGTGCAAGGTTACAGAGGAGACTTGTTCCAGCTTGTTTCTGAAACGGCCCATCATCTTATAAAAATTGTCCAGAGAATAACTTTCAATATCTTTACCTATGATCCGGTAAATTTCATACCTGCTCAGCGTATGGTCAGGCGCTTTGAGAAAGTGTTCCAACAGCACAGACATAGCAGGTGAAAGTTTCTCTATGATGCCGTTATCATTGCAAAACAAATGTTGTCCGGCATCAAAATACAGATTGTTATCCAATTTGTAAATACGGGACCTTGAAATATGTCTGGATTTATTGTGCATATTGACAGGAAGTGGCGTTTTTTCGACTACTTTTTCTTCTACCACAGTTCGTTTCGAAACCAGCTGATTCAGTCTGTCGTGAAATAACAAGAAGAAAATATACATACACCAAAGAAGGACAACCGTTATAACCATTCCGCCCGGTAGAAGACTCCACCAGGAATAAGAAATATAACCGGATAATTCAATCTCCAGACGATAACCCAAATAGGTAGAGACCAGACTATCCGACGGAGCAAACTCTTCCAGTGCTCCCGAAGCAAAGCTCGAAACTTTTCCCGACAAATCGGTTATTCTGGAACATACCCCTGTTTTTGCTTTTATATCGGATAATGCCAACTGCTTATCCCAAGCATAGTGCAAGGAATCAAAAGGAAATGGATATTTCTCAAGAATTAAGCTCAGGTAAACATTCTTATCTCCATCTTTAAAATAAGCGTTTTTACGCCTGTGTAAAGGAAGATGATAAACATGAGTTCCATCTTGTAATGCAAACACCACAGAATCTGGAATATCGGCTTCCAAGGTCTTTTGCTGAAATAAAGAAGTGGTAGTATGGGAACCATATTTCTCCATCTTATCCAATTTCTTCAGTTCGTTTCCCACTGCCTCAAGAAAGACAGCTTTAGCCTGCCTGTTCCACGCCTGCTTATGCTGCTGATAAACATGATATATAAAAATACCATATATTACTGTAAGAAGTATACAAGCAACAAGTACTCCTATCCTGATAATATTCTTTCTTTTAACTATATATGTCGTATTCATTATTTGAACCCATTATTTCTTTAAATCAAATCTCGTTATCAGATTGTCTGTAAACACGTCTGTTGCAAGAAATAGTTTTTTTACTTCATCCACCCAAATTCCACAAACAGGCTTGCCAAGTTCATAACACTTTACAGGTAATCCAGTCAATGTAAAGGTATAAAGTTTACTGCCTCCGTCAGGCAAATGTATTCCTTGTTTCTCACTCCGGGCAATTTTCTTGAATGAAATCCCCTGAAAAACTGCATAAATCAAATGTTCTGTTACTTTCACATCGTGGAATCCCATAATGCCGATAGGTAAGCCATATCCTTGTGATATATGAAACAGGGGCTCCCCATGTGGACCGTAGTACTCCCTGTGCTCCCCCGTCTTCAGGTTGAACACCTCAATGACTTCGCCCAGTTGGGTCACCATGGCCAGCACACCGTTCTCTGGATTGTAGTCCATAAAACTGCGCCAGGCCTGAGCCAGAGCCATTCTCCCATCATCGGCTACAACCTTTTCCGTAGGAATGGAACCTACGCTTTCTTTTATCTGCCCGTGTGCATCCAATACATGGTAACGGTAATTACCCGTATAGTCTGTTACCAGAAAACCTCCATCTGTCTTGCAAAAGTCCAGTGTGCGTATAAGGCGTTCATCCAAAAGTATTTCTTCCGCACGTTCGACATTGCCTGACGAAGCGGATATACGCCAGCGGGTTATCTGTCTCCGGTTGGAATCAAGTACCCATACGGAATCAGGAGAAATGATACGGACACGCTCGGCAGAAAGAATCTCATCAGGGCCTTCGCCACGCCTGCCAAATGAAACAACATACTTCCAATCCGGATAAGTAAATGCGTGAAGAAAGCAGCTTTCCGGATGCAGGTCAAGAATGACTGCAAGACTATCCTTTATCTCCACCCGGTATGGATAGCGCAGATAGACACTATCACAAGAGATGGCTTTCACCTGCGACAGAGTTCTCACTTCCGGAAAATCCGCATAACGAGGATACACTTCTTTGGACACAGAGTTACATCCCCCCAAAAACAAAGTTGCAATGGAATATATCAAGATAAAAGTAAGATTATTTCTCATAAGACAATATCACTAAAATAACTATTCTATTTGCTGTTCAGCTGAAATACAGGATTGAATAGTTCTTTAAGATTGAAATTAGAAATCTCTTTCCGAAATGGTCAGATAGCCAAGGTAGTAGATTTTTCCCTCCTTTACCAGATTCTAAACCGGAAATGTTCTATCCACATAGACATGGTCTTCTTCTTTCACTTAGTCGAAACTATGTATTCTTATAGGGTATACTTCAGCTTAATACAATCTTGCAATGTTTATATGTACACATACAAAGTTTGTATCTTTATATTGTGCTTTGCCTCCGTTCTTATTTTAAATTATAAAATACCAACACCGGATTTCCTTCTTCATCTGCCTGCTTCAAACAAGCCTTCAACTCTGGAGAGATAATTTTCTCTTCCATATCAAGCAACGAAAGGCTGCCAACCAGCAAATCCTCATCCGTACCGACTGGCATAGGAAACAAACCGCCCAGCCCCAAATCATCCTGCACGGCAGCGGCTTTCACGTTGGCAACCTGCCCCGAAGACTTGTTATAAACCGACAAATGCAGATCTTTCTGAACATAATACTTCACAGCTAAGGCAGCCCGGTTTTCATATACATACAGAAAACGGATATAATCGCTCGACAAGATCTCACGCATCACATCTCCCGAATCTTCCGATTTTTCAAAGACAGCAGTTTCGGGTAAAGTTCTATTTCCCCATTTCATCTCCCGGCACACCTTCAACGAATCATTTATCCATTCATAAATCCGGTTCGAAAAATAGGGGCAAAAACGTATCTTACCTCCATAACTATAAAACGGAGCCGCATTCCCATGCAATATCTTTCCGGAAGCCGGTGCATCATAAGCAGTAGACAACACATTACCCTCCTTATCTGCCTTCACATATTGCTTTCCGCAGAAAAGGTCATTCTTCCGTAAAGGAAAATAATATAGATAATCGCCCTCTGTAGGAACACAGAAAGCTAACGGAGCCAAGTCAGGAAGTTTAATCTCTTCCTCATAATCCAGGCTTTCCAAATCATACTTCAACAGCTTCGACATCATACGGTCCAGTATGTACAGCGAGCCATCGGAGCGGTCGATCCAAAATGAATACGGACTGAGGAACTCTCCCGGCCCGTTCCCCCTCCCCTCTATCTTATGAATAAACTTTCCGTCCGTTGCCGAAAATACCAACACCGCATTAGTTTTATACGTATCAAGCAGATAAATCCGGTCTTTCCACACCTCCAGCTGATCTATACTTCCTAACAAAGAGCGATCGGATGTCTCCAAAGGAAGAAAGCGTTCTACTCTTATCAGTTCCGAACTTTTGCAAGTTTGCACATTACCGAAATCTACGACCTCCACTACAGACTGGCTTTCACCTTTTCGGGAGGTACAATCAACTAATGTAATCAATAAAAAAGTTGTAATAAATATAACAAATATTTTATGCATATCTATAATATTATAAATTTATTAACCATATAGAATAAGGAATAGGAGCTATCTATAAAAGAAAAAACTCTAGACCCTATCTTAATACTTAAATTAGTTCAATTTGAATAAAAACAAAATGAAATCCTAAAATCATTAATATTTATCGTAATGGAAGACATGGCTATTCAAGTTTCTGAAGACATAACACCATACCTTCATTCTTCAGGTATTCATTTACAGAATCCGGTACAACATACTGACGATTGTCCGTAACAGCATCCAGATAAGTAATCCAATATGACTTTTCATAATCCGTTGCCGTTGTATAGGTAGGAATATCATGCCCCTCTCCCTCATAGCTGACATTGTGCAAACGGTCGTATATGAACGGTACTGTTTTTCCGAACTTCTTCAATTGTCCAGCCACAATTCTGTCTGTCACGGCTGCAAAACTTATCAGGCAACAATAACGTTCAAAGTCCCTCAGATTTTTCTCTATGTTTTTCTTCTTTTCATCCGGAACATCCATATCGCCAAAGTCAAAAAGCAACACCTGACGGAGAGTACCGTTTTTATTGAACACATATATATGGCTATCGATTTCTCTGTTGTAACTCAGGCAAACGTCAGTCTCTATAATCTTGATAAAAGAAAAGATGTAGGAAGGGTCTGTATACTCATCAAAATCTATCAGCCCCTCCATTACATTCAGGTTCTTGTCTGTAACGGCAATCTTCTTGCCGCTACACTTCCCTAAATTCCAAGGACACAGTCCCCACAATATATTCCCATCCTGAAGAACCTTAATCGCTTCCGCATCAAACGGAAGCATCTTGCTTTCCTTAAAACGTAACCGGCTGTCAAAGACCAGAAGCTTCTTCTGCACTCCGTCTATCAGGTATATGTCTCCATTGTCCGACAAACAGAAGTCTGTGATACTGACATATTCAGACTTTCCCTGCCCCCTGCAACCCACTTGTCCAACTCCCTTTCCTTTACTGTCGAATACAACGACTTTGGACAGTTTAGGATCCAAAACATAAATACGGTTGTCTGTCATCGCGACTTTTGTAATCATGCTGACAAACGTATCGCTGTTCCCGTTATCCAGGAATATATACTTCTTATCTCCAAGAAGCGTGTCCGGAATCTCAGACATGCCCTTTATTTCCGCATGGGCATAATCGATTATTTCCACATTATCACAAGCCTGTTCAGACAAGGTTTCTGTTTTTTGTATATTATAGACAATAATTCCTGCTCCTGCAATCAATATTATTGCTAAAGTGGTTTTTAAAAACTTTCTCATATTCATCATTACTTATTGCTATTCTTTATTTTCATTATACTCTCTGCGAAGCGACAAACCTTCCGTTTGTCCATCTTACTATTTTTCGCTAATTTTGTCGCGGTTACATCTCATTTCATCAATTTTATCTCTCACTTCAAATATTTCTTATATCATATGCATATATACAATCATCATAAGAGAGACCATATAATATGCCATGAGACATATCTACAGATATTCCTATAATATACTGATCAAAGGACAAGATTTCATGAAGTGTACCATCTTTACCAAAAACATGAAGCTCTACCTTCTTTTTCTTTTCATAGGCATCTTTATAATTCTGGTTCAAATATAAAGCATATATATTCTTGTCTGTTACTTGCAAATCCGCATAATACACCCATTTGCTCAACCCGGTTTCTTTATCCAATATATTTTGGCTTGCAGTTATACTCCCGACACAAGCAGAAAAACGTTTCCCTGTCTTATAATTGTAAAAATTTATCTGATTTATATAATGCATAGCAGACACAATCAGATTTTCACATTCATCTATGCGAGAAATGCTACTATAACAACTATAAGGTGTCGACATCTTAATCTTATAGCAAGGCTCTTCTGTCAAAATTCTTCCATTACTAGAAGAAACCCATTTATAATTGTTTTCAGTCAATACTTCTTGCATAGCCACTGAATCATTCATATAAAAAGAGTTGGCAGACATCGGGATTACTGGCAATCGCTTATCAATTATACATCGCCCCATCCTGATACTTTCATTCAGGTCAATTCTTTTTAATTCTGCGGATGACACATCGTTTATCCATATATTACATACTCCTTTATTTACACAGGATTGACCGGTCGGCTTACAATTGACAAAATCATTTGGACCATTTCCTTTTATTCCTATTTCTGTAATGTATTTACCATTTGCATCATAAATATGAAACAAGTTGTTTAATTTTGGAGTGAATGCCAAAAGATAATTGCCAACCACTTCCATATAAGAAACACCCAAGAGTTCTGATATCAGCAGCTTTCCGTTTAATGTCCGATGTGGTACTTCTACTCCATCTGTAATTTTAATATCATCAGAATAATAGATGTCCCTGACTTCAGTACATCCGACACAAAAAACTATGAATATAAAAAATAGATATTTCATTTTAATAACAATAAAAGAGCATAACTATTTTGTTATGCCCTCATAATTATCAATTCTTATAACACTTCCCTTCTGTTCCTTTGCCACTTGCCCCATCTACATATTTACAAGGGTTACCACATCTCCAATAACCACTTCCTTTTTTTTCTTGAGACCAACATGACCATGAATTAGAACTCCCACCATCTTCATTCTGAGCCAGCGCTTCCACATTGGCCTTTGCCAGGTCTGACATTTCAACTTTCTGCTGTGATGTATATACACCATAACCTGCAATAGATGCAAATGCTGCAACGAAAGCAGTTTTTATAAAGTTCTTTTTCATCTTTAATGCGATTTTATTAATTAACTTGGTTTCGTTTATTCACACACGAAGCAACAAATCCCTGATTCAGACGATCTTATTCAGAACTTCTGACAGATCATACGCAAACATCTTGTCATTATAGACATCAAAAACA
>ERZ791864.2262-NODE-2262-length-10313-cov-3.307175_pt1 | contig 10313 bp, 6 predicted proteins | sample MGYA00510282_ERZ791864 | MGnify/ENA primary metagenome ERZ791864 (study PRJEB30046, sample SAMN00792087) | human gut metagenome | study: EMG produced TPA metagenomics assembly of the A metagenome-wide association study of gut microbiota in type 2... | reverse complement strand
TCGATTTCAATCCATCACCGGAGCTGATTGAGGAACTCCTCGCGGAGGAGTACGCCGCATTAACCACAGCGTACTTCTTCTCGAAAAAACGGTCTAAAAAACCTCTGGACTTAGACACTATCGAATTCTTTCATCCAACCACAAATCGTTTTCGCTTTATCCTCCCCAAGATGACTCTTGACATGTTCCGGACTTATTACCTCTAAAAAACAAAGAACCACTTTTGCTACGCGTTGAATTTCCTGAGGAGAAAATCCGATTATAGCTGAAACCCACTCTGGGTCAACCTTTACATTTTCCTCTTCATGGCTTCCAGAATGAAGACAAAAAAGAACAGAAAGATTTTTTAATTCATGCCGCAAACCAGAGTTTAATTTGTTGAAAGCGGGTCCATCAAAATCGATTGAATCGTATTTTTGCAAGAAGTGATAAGTAGTAGCCGCTTCAAGCACACGGCGGAGTTCGTTTGCAATCGTTTGATTTTCCGATGGATTTTGCGTTGCCGCATAGTTATATGCATCTTCAAGCAATTGGCGATATTTAGCTTCAGGATGATCGCCCTTAAGTTGAGTCAAAACCGTTCCCTGGAGACGCCAGCCAATACCATTGAACTTCTCTTTCTGTTTGGTCTTACTGTTCTCTACATCTAATTTTTTAAAAAATCGATGAAATGCAAGGAAAATCTTTGGATCATGCGTTGTAACAATAACTCGGTTCTCAGGATTTCCAGAAAGAACTGCCGTGACACGGTCCTTGATAAAAGAGAGCATGCCAACCTGCACTTCTGTATCAAAGCTTGAAATAGGATCATCAATCATGAGAAGCATAGGTTTTGCATAGATTTTCGTCTCCATTTCTCCTGCTGCGATGTTTGTGAAAAAGTAGACAAGCGCCAGCGCATTTTGCTCACCAACAGATAGCGATACTGGTGCAACATTCTTATTTCGTACACTAACTCGATATTGTGCATCACCGTCAACACATATTCGAAGCCGACTCTTACTGCCAAAAATAAAACCTAACATTTCATTCATTTTATCAACTGCAATATTAATATTGCGAAGTTCATTCTCAGCCTTAACCTTCTCATCTTTAACTCTCCTCAGAACCTCATTTTTCTTATAAAGATCACTTTGCAATTTATCCAATACTTGCAAATTTCTCCGATATTGTTCGGCCAACGAGGAAACTTCAGCACGTAGGATATCGTTGTTAATTTTATTAATTTGATTTTTTAGTTCATCCTTAGCATTCCCATCTTTTAATGTTTGCAAAAACTTCATTTTTTTTACACTCTAATTTTTCACGAGTATAGTTATATTTTTTAACAAGGTTAAGTAATCTATCTCCCGGGAACGTTACTTCTGCAGAAAGGTCGTTTAATTTATCATTAAAAAGTTGGACATTATCTCGTATAAAGGCATTTACTTCATGACTTGCCAACTCAAGATCCCGACTTCCTTTTAGATCAAATTCTTCCCATTCTTTCAATTCTGGCAACACAATTCTTGCCGCTGCCAATTCTTTTTGGCAACTAATGATTTGTTCACTAAAATTAGAGGTAGTTTCATCAAGAATACGATTAATAATTTTAAGTACATCGTCACGCACATCATCATCTACAGTACGAAAGCATGTAGGACAAAAAGTTATATCAGAATTGCAGAAAATATTTCTATTTTTTGTAAGATCCACTGCAGATACTAGATTTCTAATTTGCTCTTCTCGTTCCGTTAGCTTCGCAGGTTTAACCTTTCTAATCAAAAGCTCATCGCATTTTTTAATCGGAAGAACACACTCGGGCAATTCCGGCAAATTGATAGGTCGAGTGTTGTTTTTAATTCGTATCCATTCCTCTATTTTCTGATTTAATTTTTCACTCAAACTAGCCAATTCTTCTACCGAAGGAAATGGCTCATCAGAGGTCATCATTTTGATAGTAGAAATGTCCATGCGACCTGGATGTCCATCAACTTTCTGTTTAATATCAGCCCATCTTTGTCGACGAATACTATCCATAGAATTCTTGATAGCAGCAGTTGATTTCTTTTCTTCTTCAATTTTATCTTCAATTTCTTTAATAAGACTTTCATTCAATTCAATTGTCTTTTGTGCCTCATTTATAGCTTTCTGTGAAGCTCCTTGTTGCCCAATAAGAATAATCGTCTTCAATCCTGCATTACCTTCTTTACCAACAAGACTGATATTGTTATTAATAAATTCTTGGTTAAAAACATGTATTTTTACATCTGATAACTTTACAGTATCAGATGTATAATTTACCGGATCCAATATTGGTTTAGCACTGAATCCATTTATAGATCCATTAGTAATCGTTTGTAAAGCCTTTCCTATGGTCGTTTTACCTGACCCATTAGAGCCAAGAATATATGCTATTTGTGATAATTTTTTATCATCTTTAAAAAAATAATAATTAGTTTCTTTTTCAATATTTGGAGTCTTAATTCTAAACCCGGAAAGTGTTTTAAGCCATGTCATCCATCGACTCCTTTATCAAATTATCTCATTAAAATTTATTCCGCCATCGAAAGGATTATATTCAATTTATTGTCTGAATACAACTACAATTAATCTCCAACAATCGGGACGAAATTCTCGCAAGTTATCTCATATTTACCAGTAGTGAATCGTATGTTGCACTGCTCAGATATCCACTTTTTCACTTAGCAATGTCAACTCATTAATTGGAAAGCGATGACTATCAACTCTCTACCTTATCTCAATAGCCACTTTCCGCCGGCAAATTGGAGTCTGCCGCCCACTGTGACCAGGAGCCTGGGTAAAGCGCTGCTTCAGCGATAGGCAAAATGCCGGCCGCATCGAGTGCTGCCGCATTCAGACATGCCGCCACACCCGAGCCGCACATCTGAACGATGCTTCGAGGATCTCTGCTGCCAATCACTGCGCCCCATTCACGGCAAAGCGCTTCTCGAGACTTGAGATATCCGTCAGCATCCAGATTTTCTGTGGCCGGACGATTGACCGCACCCGGCACATGTCCAGGCCGAGCATCCAGATTTTCCGTTCGCCCCGCAAAGCGCTCCCGCGGTCGGCCATCAATCACCAGTCGGCCACCTTTGTTTACAGCATTGAAAAACGCCGCTTTGCCGAGAATCTGAGGAACGGCGCCAGCGATCGTTTGCCGCAGAAAATCGTTCACCCTCTCGGCCGCAGGATGGTCTGCAGCAACCGGTGCGCCCTCATCGAGCGGCAAACCGCACCGCACCCAAGCCGAAAGACCGCCGTCGAGAATCTGGGCATTCTTGAAACCTGCCCAACGAGCGCAGAGCGCCGCTCGTGCTGCAAAATTCATGCCGCCGTCGTCATAAAAGATCACGCGATGATGAGCATTGCCAGCCGGCCCCAAAACACCGAGGAGATGTGCGGCAACGGTGCGGCGATCCGGCCAGGGATGACGTCCCAGCTCAAAGACCGGATCGCGAGCAAACACGCGGTCAAAAGCCAGAAACTGAGCTCCGGAAATATGCCCCTTGCTGTATGCCCCGAGGGCATCCCATCCGTGAACCACGCGTGAGCGAACATCAATGAAACAACGGTTAGGAAGCGAAGCCGCTTCACTGACGGAAATAAATAACGGCATGGCCGGCATAGCGACACCTTCCATCGAAAAAAGTACCGGCCTCAGAGAGGATATGCCTCTGCGAGGCATGTTCACGGTACAAAATCAAATGCTTCAATTATTCGATTTTGTCAGAAAACCCTTTTCTTTGAAATGACCCCATCAGCGAACTTCGTCCAAGAAAAGATTCAAAAGAAAAGATGCAAAAGAAAAGACCACGCTTTTGGGGGTACCTTATCAGCGTGGTCTCCTCTTTTTAGTCTTTATCTAATGACCGTCGCCGACCTCAGTGCACCGCGTTGAGTGCAGCAATGCGCCCGAACACCAAAGCATCCGGCACTGCATTGCAGCCGACTCGATTTTTCCCGTGCACGCCGCCCGTTACTTCGCCGGCAGCATAGAGCCCTGGAATAACCGTGCCTTTGGTATCGAGAACCTGAGCCTTGCCGTTAATCTGAACGCCCCCCATCGTGTGGTGCACTGAAGGCGTGAAGACAGTGGCATAGAACGGCCCCTTGCCGTCAAGCCGCACGCCTGGGTCACAGGAAACACGGCCGAAAGGATCGTTGACCGGATTGCGGCAGAAAGCATTCCAATCGGCAATGGTCTTCTTCATATTCTCTTTGTTGATGCCGGCCTTCTCAGCCAATTCATCCCAGGTGTTCGCTTCAAAGACTTTCTTTGATTTGATGAGATCGGCTACCTTGATACCGTATTGATTCCGTCCTTCCTTATCGATCTTATTGGCATCGCTCGTTGCCAAAATGAAGAACTTGTGGCCGGGCTGAGCAAGCGCTGCGCGGGCGAGTTCGTCTCTGCGCCCGAGTTCATTGACGAAGCGTTTCCCGTCCGTATTGAGATAGATGCCCGTGGTAAGCGAAACCGCATGATTGGTGGCACCGGTATAGGGATCCGTCGTCGGAAGGAGCTGGATGTAGCCCATATCAATCAGATTTGCACCGACCTTCTGTGCCATTTTGATGCCGTCACCGGTAATCGACGGCACATTGGTCGTCATGACGCCCTTTCCAATCTTTTTATCCCAGATGGTGTCGTAATGGACACGCATATCGACATTGGCGCTGAAGCCGCCTGTCGTGAGGATGATGCCGTCTTTGGCTAATACTTTAAAAGTTCTGCCGTTTTCTGCAGTGCCGACAACGCCGGCCGCACGTCCATCCTTCATCAGGAGGTCGGATGCTGCCGTATTCATGATGAAGGTGACGGGCAGATGTTTTGTTTTGATTTCATTTAAGAAGGTGTCGATATAACCCACGCCGGACTTATAGTTGCTCGCACGGTTGGAGCGCGGCCACAAGGCGCCGACCACCTGCTCTGTACCCGAATTCCACTTGAATCCCATCCCTGCAAGCTCTTTTTGCATCTCCGGCGCCCCTTTGGCGAGCTCATAAACGAGGTCGAGATTCCCAGCATAATCTCCTGCTTTCCAGGTCTGAAGCGCATGGAGCTCTACCGAATCAAAAAGGTATTTCCCGCCTTTGGCGTCATATTGAGCGAGCTGCGCCTTGACCTTCTGAATCAGTTCGCCGTGAAGCTTGCTGCGCACCGGTTCCGCGAGCAGTGCGTCAACCGATGCACGGCGCTGAGGAGACATTTCCTGCTTCGCTTCCAGAGCGGGATCAGCAGCGTTGTAGCACCCGCCCGCAACACTGGTGTTGCCGCCGGCGTAGTGTGTCTTTTCCATCACAATGACGCTCTTGCCGGCTTTAGCGGCCGTTACGGCTGCCGAAAGACCAGCACCCCCGGCGCCAATAATGACGATATCGGCCGATTCTTCCACCGTGTCGGTTAATTTCGGCTGCGGTGCGATCTTCTTTGAGAAGTCAGCGGGATTGAGTCCCGCTTGTTTGAGCGCATCTCTCACGCCGTTGATGATGGCAAACGACGTGAGCGTTGCGCCCGAAACGACATCAACGCCAAGGCTCTGATTTTTGACGATGTCTGCCGGCACCTTCACTCGCGGCAGGTCTGCAATAGGATGCGTTTCCGACCAATCGAGCACCTTCACGTCCGCGATGCGTCCGTTCGTGATGGTCGTCTGGACCGTGACGTCACCATTGCGGCCCAAGGTCGTAGACGTGTACACGCCGTCCTTTGCAAAAGCCGAGGGTGCGGTGCCCGCCGCAAAAGCCAGTACCGCAGCGACAGAAAGCAGAGAAACTCGGATCATTTGACGCTCCTTTAAAAGTTACCTACGCATCAGTGAAGCGTAATCGCCAAGCCCCGTTTCCAGCCAGAGGATTTGTTCTAATGCCTAGAGCGGCAGTCAAAGCGCTTATATGCCGGTTAACAGACGGTCAACCGATCGGCGTGTTGTTGACAGGTTGTTTTTCTCCCTCCGTCCCATGTCCTTGGGGTCGAGAAAACCACAAAAAAAGAGGGCTCTCGCGATCTGCTGATCCTAGAGAGCCCAAAGAGGAAGAATTTAAAAAATGCGGTGTTAAGCGGTTGGAACCCGCTCCCCCATCAAACCGTCGGCTGCCAGCGCATCAGGCGCTTTTCAACTTCCGTCACGATGCGGTCGAGGATCAGCGCACAGGCCGTCAGCACCAAAATGCCGGCCATCACGGTATTCATGTCAAAGGTCGTTTCAGCCTGCAGAATCAGATAGCCCACACCTTCTGCCGAACCCAGATATTCACCGATCACGGCTGCGACAAACGCCATGCCCACCGATGTATGGAGGCTCGAAAAGACCCAGCTCATGGCGCTCGGCAGATAGACGTAGCGCAGGAGCTGCCGACGCGTAGCACCGAGCATCTTGGCGCTTGCGAGAACATTGGGATTCACTTCGCGCACGCCCTGATAGACATTGAAAAAGACAATGAAGAAGACGAGCGTGAAGCCGAGCGCGATTTTGGAGGCCGGCCCGAGTCCAAACCACACGGCAAAAATCGGCGCAAGGATGACGCGGGGCATGGAATTGAACCCCTTGATGAAGGGGTCCGCCACGGCTGCCGCCACCGGCGAGAGCGCGAGCCAGAGACCGACTGCGAGCCCTGCAACCGTGCCGATCACAAAGGCCATGACGGTTTCATAAAGCGTAACGCCGAGGTGGCTGTAGATTTCGCCGCCCGCAAACCACTCCCAAATACGCTGAAGAATGATCACCGGTTCGCCGAAAAAGAAGGCGGCTTGACTGTCGTCGGAGAAGAAAAACGCCGGAATAAATCCGGGCTTTGTCATCGCCCACCAAAAGACGAAGATCGCAGCAAGGAGCCCCCACTGCCAAATTCGAATCTGAAAACCTTTGCGCTGCATGATGTGTCTCCCTCTCTCCAATCAGCTCGCCAGTGTGCCGACGTGCGCGCGGTGTTCGCGGTAGCTCTTCAGCACCTCTTCGCGGAGCACCTCCCAAATAGCCGAATAGCATTCGTTAAAGTCCGCGCGGGTACGGATTTCGGCAACGTTGCGCGGACGCGGAATGGCAATGGGAAAACTCCCCAAGGGGTGCGAAGCAGGACCTGCCGACATCACGACCACACGGTCGGACATGGCAATGGCCTCATCCAAATCGTGGGTAATAAAGAGCACAGCCTTTTTCTTTGCCTGCCAGAGTTCAAGCAGTTCGTTTTCCATCAGCTGCCGCGTCTGAATGTCGAGCGCTGAGAAGGATTCATCCATGAGGAGAATGTCCGGGTCGGCAATCATGGTCTGGGCCATGGCAACGCGCTTACGCATGCCGCCCGAAAGTTCATGCGGGTAGCGGTCGGCAAAACGCTCGAGCCCCACGCGCTCGAGCCAGTCAAAGCCCGCTTCTCGCGCTTCATTTTCAGGGACGCCGCGAAATTTCAGACTCATCATGACGTTGTCAATTGCCGTCGCCCAGGGCATCAGGCTTTCGGCCTGAAACATATAGCCGGCTCGATGGTTGATGCCGTTCAGGGCTTCGCCGTAAATCAGCACGCGCCCAGCCGCGGGCCTTAAAAGCCCGGCCGCAGCGTTAAGCAGCGTCGACTTTCCGCAGCCCGTCGGTCCGACGACGCTCACAAACTCGCCGTCGCCGATCGAAAAGGACACATCCTTCGTGGCGGTATAAACGCCCTCTGGCGTTTCAAAACTGCAGGTAACGTTTTCAAATGCTATGGCCGGCGCAGGGTTTCGAGCCGCACCAATCGGTTCATTTGTCTCGCTCGACATCAGACCGCTTCCTCTATGAATTTCTTTTTTGTTTTAGGGTTTTGCGCCTCTGCCGCATTTGCATGAGAGCGGCTTTGGATTATGGGCGCGGCCCGGGGAGCTATTCCCCCGGGCGAAGTGTTGAAAGTGTTGATAATGGGGTTCGAAATCAGGCCTTCTTCGCGGCATCCGCGAAGCGGTTGGTGTACGCAGCCGCGGCATCAAATTTGAAGTCAGCGAGTTCGGGCTTCACCGATGCAAGCGCTTTGGCGGCGGTCTCAACGCACCCCTCCGGGAACCGGCCGTCAATCGACATAGCCGGGCGATTGCGCAGGAAGCACTCGGCGTAGAGCTTCGGATTGCCGAGGAAGGCGGCCTTCGGCACGGACTTCATGAGCTCCTCGGGCGTAATCGCAGCGATGGTTTTGAGCGAACGAATAACCGCATTCGTCATGCGCTGAACCGTTTCCGGATTACGGTCAATGAAGGTCTGAGGCGCGTAGAGGCAGCCCGCGACCATCGGGCCGTTATAGAGTGCGTCGCCTTCTTCCACGCGGCGGGTGTCGACCACAATGTCAATGGCATCGGCTTCTTCGAGCTGCGTGACGACTGGGTCAAGCCCGACGAAAGCATCCACCTGCCCAGAACGGACCGCGGCCACAGCGCCTGCGCCCGAACCAATGCCGATGGCCGAATATTCATTAGGCTTCACGCCCGCACGCGCCATCACGAAGTTGGCCATCACGTGCGAATGCGACCCCGGCGCCGTCACGCCGATGCGGCGGCCTTTAAGCGCAGCGGGATCCTTTACACCCTTCATGGTGCGGCGGTTAATGGCAAAAACACACTGCGGCGCACGATCCTGAAGCACAAAGGCCTGCATGGACTGGCGCTTGGTTTGCATCGAAAGCGTGTGCTCAAACGCCCCCGAAACCACATCCGCTGAGCCGCCGACTACAGCCTGAAGGGATTTCGATCCGCCCTGAAAGTCCACGACTTTGACGTCAAGTCCCTCGTCCTTATAAAAGCCCATCCAATCGGCGAGCGCCATCGGCAGGTAGTAGTAGAGATTCTTGCCGCCGACGGCAATGGTCACCGAGCGCTTTTCAGGTTCGGCGGCAAAAACGCCGCAGGGCGACGAGCAGACGATCCCGGCAGCGGTCATAGCGGCGGCAGCAATAAAGTCTCGGCGGGACATGAAGGCAAAGGACTGGAACATGACGGCATCCTCAGGAAAAGAGCTGGAAATCGTTTAATGCGGCCTTTCAAAAGAAAGACTGCAGGCATCGGGATGCACTCAGCGCAGACCGCCGTTAATGCAGTCATGCAGTCAGGTCAACCCTCTGCGCGTTGGGGCGGGGCGGGAGGGCGGCCTCGAAAAGCTTGAAGCTCAAAGCTTCAGCAGAAACCGTCCTCCACCCTAAGGTGCAGCGCCGACCGCGGCGGCAGTCGCAGCCCTAGGTGCAGGGGCGGAAGCCGGAGACTCTGCCCGCCTGCAGCAGATGCTGCCGAAGCGGCATCAGTCAAATGCAAGGCAGTGAATTTCATCGCAGAATCTCCAAAATAAAAGACGTAGTTGATTGAGCTTTAAGGAAACTTCTTTTCGTTTCCATCTCTAGTGCAGTAATAGTGCACTTTTCCTCGATGGTTTTGTTTGCCGCCTCTAAGCACATCCGCTTAGGAGAACGGGATATTTCTCAAATTTCCCCGACATTCATTGCAATTTTCCAATAATTGCGTGCATGTTTCTTTATTAATCATATAGATATGTTGTTTAAAGGAGATTTTTGCAGGCATATCCGCCAAATACCCTGCACTGAAGGCGGTGTTCAGCACGACATCGTCCCCATGGCCGTACGCCGGCCCGGCGAATCGAAAGCAGCCGTCCGAACCCCCGAACTAAGCATTTAGTCTGTACGGCATATCTCCCAACACGTGCAGGAAAGGCGCAAAAGCCGTGCACGCCGGCGCAGGTTTGGCGCAATGAGCGCCGCCAACAGCCAATGAGGCTGATAGGCTCAAAGAAAACAACTTCCGGTCCCTTTCGGACCTACGCTTCATGATTCCAGCACCATTGCTTCAATCGACCGATCCGGCGTCTGCGCTCGGTGAACCTGATCCTGACGGCATTTACCGCATTGACGAAACGGATTCGGTTCTCACGCTCGCCCGCTCGCTCTATGCTGCAGACCGCCTGCCGGTCTATGGCTCGATCTTTGCAAACCTGCAGACAGCAGGACGCGGACAATACGGCCGCGCATGGGAGAGCACCCGCGGGAATCTTCATGCCGGCGTCAGACTGCCGCTTAAAGGGGTTTATGCCACTCGGGCGTCCGCCGCAGCGACGGCGGCTTTGACCGCTGAAGCGCTTCGCAGTCTCGGCTTCCCAGTGCTCATGAAGTGGCCTAATGACATCATCTGTCTTTCGCCCAATGGACCGGCCAAAGTGGGCGGCATTCTGCTCGAAGAAACTGACGGGCTCCTCACCGCAGGGATCGGCCTCAATGTCAACTGGTCACCCGAAGTGTCGGCGCTCCGAGAGGGCGCTGCGCTCCCGCCCGGGCGCCTGGTG
>ERZ791864.2257-NODE-2257-length-10335-cov-24.202821_pt1 | contig 10335 bp, 7 predicted proteins | sample MGYA00510282_ERZ791864 | MGnify/ENA primary metagenome ERZ791864 (study PRJEB30046, sample SAMN00792087) | human gut metagenome | study: EMG produced TPA metagenomics assembly of the A metagenome-wide association study of gut microbiota in type 2... | reverse complement strand
TTCTGAAAAAGATGCGCGAAGATATTGACGTCCAAATCGCTGACGAAAAAGAAAAACAGGAGCAGCTTGCGGTGGAAACCGAACTGTAGGTTTGGAGTGTCTGTGTATGAAACGAAAATTCCCAAAGATTTTGGATGTCGCTATTCATTCCATAAATCTTATTCTTATCAATTATGCGCTATCGAATATGATGGCTTTTTTTCGGAGCAGCCTCCTTTACATTTTGTTTTTCACCTCTGAAATGTGGGTCTTTGTCCAATACCGAAAAAATATTGAAGAATTGAGCGACAGTAAAGCTCTTGCAAATCTTCTGCTGATAATCTGTGTTGCTATCGAAATCGGGCTTTTGTATTTCTTTGGGATTGTTTCTGGCGAACTGATTCCATTTAAGATCAAGTGGTGAAATCAAATCTTTTAGTGTACTATTGATTAGGAGACGCTGATATGAAATGTCCTATTTGTGGAGAAGAAATGCTTGCGGGAGGATTGATTTCCGCTGGTATCTCAGTTGGGTGGGTTCCAAAAGACGAGTTTGATAAAAAAGGACTTAGAAGAATTTCCTATCAGGAATGGCACAGTATTGGCAATTCCAGCATTTTATTAGGACAGACAAAGATACCAAACGCTTTTCTATGCAAAAAATACAATAAAGTCATTGGCGTGTTTGATGTTCGCAAAACATTTTCTCATTATGAAGCTGTAACTTTATAGATTAAGGAGATGAATTCTCATGAGTTATGGATGGGCAACTGTTTTCACTTTAGCGGCATGGTTTGCAGGGCTTGTGATTGATGTAAATGTGCGGGTCGGCGACCTCGGTTTACGAACCGTGCTTCCCGTCATCGTGATGGGGTGCTGCGTTATGAAGTACATAAAGGACAATAGCAAATAATCTTATCTCAATACACTTTCCAGCGGGCAACCCCAAAATGGTTGCCCGCTATTTTTATACCCTAAAATCTAAAAAAGGAGGCAAAAATGCCAAGCAAAACCGAAGAATATCTCGCCCTTGCCCAGCGCACGGCCAACGGCCTGACCCGGTATTGGGAAAGCTGGACGGACTACCTGACCACCGCATCCCGGCTGTACAAGTACCCTTTTGCCGACCAGCTCATGATCTACGCCCAGCGCCCGGATGCCACCGCCTGCGCCGACTTCGACATCTGGAACAATCGGATGAACCGCTATGTGCGCCGAGGTGCCAAGGGCATCGCTCTGCTGGACGAATCCAGCGGCTTCCCCCGGCTGCACTACGTCTTTGACGTAAGCGACACCGGGGTGCGCCGCAATTCCCGTGACCCGGAGGTGTGGCAGCTCGGTCCCGATTTGGTGCAGCCGGTTTCGGAAATGTTGAGCAAGACCTACGGCATCAGCGGCGAGCGTGTCAGCCAGCAGCTTGCGGATGTTGCCGGGAAACTGGTGGCGGATTACTGGGACAACAACGGCGGGGACATTCGTGCCATCGTTGACGGTTCGCTCTTGATGGATTATGATGAAGCCGGGGTGGAGATGCAGTTCAAGAGCGCAGCTGCAATCAGCGTCACCTACACGCTGCTGGAACGCTGCGGATTTGAGCCTGCCGGGTGGTTCGACAAGGACGACTTCCGAGCCATCCACGAGTTTTCCACCCCAGACAGTGTTTACGCCCTCGGCGCAGCCGTCAGCGACATGAGCCGGGAGGTCTTACGCCAAATTGAGCGCACCGTTAAAACAACCATTCGCCGCCGCAATGCAGAAAGGAGCCAATATGAATACGAACAGCAGGAACGTGACCTACTCGACCGTCGGGGACTACCAGCTCCCGAACCTGACCCTGAACCAGCCCCGGAAGCCGCTGGGCAAGTACGGCAGGCTGCGCCGGACGTACCTGATGCAGTATCGCCCGGTACTGTACAATTCGATGCTCCTGAACGGGACGCTGTACCCGCATCTGATGGAACTGGAGCAGACAGCAGAGAGCCGGATGCAGCAGACCATGGAGCAGCTTCTGAAGCAGGACCCAGCCCCGGACAAAGCGCAGAACCAACTGATGTGGGTGCAGCACATGAACAGTCTGAAAGCGCAGGCAGAGGAACTGGTGATGACGGAGCTGATCTACAGCTAAGTTTTCTGGATGCGAACATCCCCACCGAAGCCCAGCAAATTGAGAAGATCGACCAAGCGGAGAGCGAAAAAACGCCCTCCGCTTTTGTTTTGTCGCAGGCTGAAATTGAGAACGAGCTGCGGCGGCATGGTTCAGGGTTTACAGGCGGCAAACAGCGCATTATTGCGCTGTACCAGACCCAGCCTGACCGCAAACTCTGTGCCAAAGCACTGGCAAAGGAGTACGGCATCGGTGGGCACTCCCACGATTATCTGGATGGCAGTCGAGGCTTCGTCAACCACGACTGGAAGGGTCTGGAATTTGTTCATTATCCCGACCACCAGAAAATCACCCTGAAATGGGCGCAGGTGGAAAAGTATATCGACCTTATGATTCAGTCCGACCGCTATCTGACAGATGAGGAAAAGGAACAGCGTGCTACCAGACAGGAAGCATCCAACTACAATGTCGGGGATGAAGTTGTGGTAGACCTGCCCACCAGAACGATTGAAGGTACCATCGGCTATGTTGGCGAAACCGATGTGCGCATCGACACCAGTGCGCACGGGCAGTCTTGGGACAATGAGGTTATTAACAAGCAGCAGTTTGAGCAGGGGCTGCGACAGAGTGCGACTGCTCAGCGTGTGGATAAAATGCTGGCGCAGGCAGAAGCCATCGCCAAGGAATCCGAAGTGCCTGAATACGAACGTTTCTCTGTCCGAAAAGTCGTTGACGGTAAAATGCCGCTTTTTGCTATCTGGGATGATCTTTATGATGACTACTATGAAACCAATCACGCCGTTCCACAGTTTTCTAACGAGAAGCAGGCAGAATCTTATCTGGAAAATCTGAAAAAAGAAGTTGCAGACAGAGAAGCCGCCGAGTGGCTCAAAGTCGAACACGCAAAATTTTTAGCAGACAAGGACGAGCCGGAGCCGTCTGACGAAGAACTGGACGAACTGCCCATCTCTGCTGTAATGGACGGAGAGGTGCAGACCTTCCCGGATGCCGCTGCCTTGGATGAAGCCTTGAACGCTGCGCCTGCCGGGAACTTCCGCATCACAGACGACCATTTGGGCGAGGGCGGTGCAAAGCAGAAATATGCCCGGAACATCGAAGCCATCCGAACTCTGTTTCGTTTGGAGGAGGAGCACCGGGGTGCCACCGCCGAGGAACAGCAGGTGCTTTCACAGTATGTGGGCTGGGGCGGTCTGGCAGACGCTTTTGACCCCGGCAAAGATAGTTGGGCAAAGGAATACGCCGAACTGAAAGGGCTGCTCTCCGAGGACGAGTATGCCGCCGCACGTTCCAGCACCCTGAACGCCCACTACACCAGCCCCACCGTGATCCGTGGTATCTACGATGCGGTGGAGCGCATGGGTTTCCGCAGCGGTAACATTCTGGAACCTAGTATGGGCGTGGGCAACTTCTTCGGTATGCTGCCGGACACCATGCAGGACAGCCGTCTGTACGGCGTAGAGCTGGATTCCATCACCGGGCGCATCGCCAAAAAGCTGTACCCGCAGGCCGACATTACCGTGGCGGGCTTTGAGACCACAGACCGCCGTGATTTCTACGATCTGGCGGTGGGCAACGTGCCCTTCGGCAACTACAAGGTCAACGACAAGGCGTACAACAAGTTGGGATTCAGCATCCACAACTACTTTTTCGCCAAGGCCATTGACCAAGTGCGTCCGGGCGGCGTGGTGGCGTTCGTCACCAGCCGCTACACCATGGATAGCAAGGACAGCACCGCCCGCAAGCACATGGCAGAGCGTGCTGACCTGTTGGGAGCTATCCGTCTGCCGAATAATGCGTTCAAGGCAAACGCAGGCACGGATGTTGTGAGTGACATTATCTTTTTGCAGAAGCGTGACCGCCCTGCGGACATCGAACCTGCATGGGTGCAGCTTGGCAAGACCGAGGACGGCTTTGCCATCAACCAGTATTTCGTGGACCACCCGGAGATGATTCTGGGCGAACTGACCACCGAAAGCACCCAATACGGACGGGAGGAACTGACGGTTGCCCCCATCGAGGGCGCAGTGCTGGCCGACCAGCTTGCCGAAGCGGTACAGCATATTGAGGGCCAGTATGTTGAAGTCGAGGTGGAAACACCAGATGTTGCGGATGCAGAAGTCGAGCGCAAGACGCTCCCCGCTGACCCAGATGTAAAGAATTTCTCCTATGCCGTGGTGGACGGTGAGGTGTACTACCGAGAAAATTCGATTATGACGCAGGTGGAGTTGTCCGATAATGCCAAAGGCCGTGTAGCTGGTATGGTGGAGTTGCGGCAAATCGTCAACGAACTGATTGACCAGCAGTTGGACTTCCCGGACGAGGATATTAAGGCATCGCAAGCAAAATTGAACGCCGCCTACGATGCCTTTACCGCAAAATACGGGCTGATCAACGACAAGAAAAATGCCCGCCTGTTCGATGATGACAGTTCCTACTATCTGCTCTGCTCTTTGGAAAATCTCGATGAGAATAAACAGCTCAAAAGCAAGGCGGATATGTTCACCAAGCGAACGATTCGCCCGGAGCGCACCGTCACCAGCGTGGACACCCCCAGCGAAGCACTGGCAGTGTCCATTGGAGAACATGGCCGTGTTGATCTGCCCTATATGGCGGAACTTCTCGGCTCTCCCGGCGATTATGAGCGTATTACCACAGAGCTGCAAGGCGTGATTTTCAAAGACCCTTCTGCGGATGCAGATGAGCCGGAAGCAGGCTGGCAGACTGCGGACGAGTATCTTTCCGGCAATGTGCGGAATAAACTGCGCATGGCTCAGCTTGCCGCTGAAAGCCACCCGGAGTTCAAGATCAATGTGGAGGCTTTGACCAAAGCGCAGCCGAAGGACCTTGAAGCATCAGAAATCGACATCCGACTGGGTGCCACATGGCTGAATCCCGCCATTGTGCAGCAGTTTATGATGGAGACTTTTCAGCCGCCCTACCGCATCCGCTATAACAACCTGATCCAAGTCCGCTACTCTCCATTTACGTCCGAATGGCGCATCGGCAACAAATCTGCCGCCGGAATGTATGATATCATGTCCACCGAAACCTACGGCACCCACCGGGCCAACGCCTACAAGATTTTGGAGGACACCTTGAATTTGCGGGACTGCCGCATTTATGATACCATTGAGGAGGACGGTAAAGAGCGGCGTGTCCTGAACCAGAAGGAGACGATGCTTGCCCAGCAGAAGCAGCAGGCCATCAAGGATACCTTTGCAGGCTGGGTTTGGCAAGACCCGCAGCGGCGGAATCTGCTGGTGAAGCAGTATAACGAGTTGTTCAATAGTACCCGGCCCCGCGAGTATGACGGAAGCCATATCCATTTTGTCGGTATGAACCCGGAGATCAATCTGCGGGAACATCAGCGCAATGCAGTTGCTCATGTGCTTTATGGTGGGAACACCCTGCTCGCCCACGAGGTGGGTGCCGGCAAAAGTTTTGAGATGGCAGCTTCGGCAATGGAATCTAAGCGTTTGGGCCTGTGTCAGAAAAGCCTGTTCGTGGTACCCAACCATCTGACCGAGCAGTGGGCCAGCGAGTTCCTGCGGCTATACCCCAATGCAAAGCTGCTCGTTACCAGCAAGAAAGACTTTGAACCCGCCAATCGAAAGCGTTTTTGCGCCCGCATCGCAACCGGCGACTACGATGCCGTCATTATCGGCCACTCGCAGTTTGAGAAAATCCCTCTTTCTGCGGAACGGCAGGCACGGATCATCGAAGATCAGATCGAGGAAATCGAAAATGCCATTGCAGAGGCCAAGGAACAGTCCGGTGAGCATTTTACCGTGAAACAGATGGAAAAGACACGGAAAACACTGGAGGTGAAACTGAAAAAGCTACAGTCCACCGACCGCAAGGATGATGTGGTCACATTTGAACAATTAGGCGTAGATAGGTTATTTGTGGACGAGAGCCAGAACTACAAGAACCTATATCTTTACACCAAGATGCGCAATGTTGCTGGCCTTTCTACCTCCGAAGCACAGAAGTCCAGCGATATGTTCGGCAAGTGTCGTTATCTGGATGAAGTGACTGGCGGGCGCGGCGTGATTTTCGCAACGGGAACGCCCATCAGCAACTCCATGACGGAAATGTACACACTGATGCGCTATTTGCAGTACAGCACTCTCCAGCAGAAACAACTGACCCACTTTGATGCATGGGCTTCTACGTTTGGCGAGACCACCACGGCCATTGAGCTTGCGCCGGAAGGAACCGGCTACCGTGCGCGCACACGTTTTGCCAAGTTCTTTAATCTGCCGGAGCTGATGAATATGTTCAAGGAGGCAGCGGACATCAAGACTTCCGACCAGTTGCATCTGCCTGTTCCGGAAGCCAAGTTTGAAACTGTCGTGGTCAAACCCTCGGAAATCCAGCAGGACATGGTGAAATCCCTGAGCGAACGTGCTGCTGAGGTGCATAGCGGTGCGGTTGACCCCTCGGTGGACAATATGCTGAAGATCACCTCGGACGGACGTAAAACCGGCCTTGACCAGCGGCTGATGAATCCGCTCACCCCGGATGACCCGGACAGCAAGCTGAATGCCTGCGTCGACAATGTTCTGCGTATCTGGAACGAAACCAAAGAGGATAATCTGACGCAGCTGATTTTCTGCGATATGTCCACGCCCAAGGGAGACGGCTCGTTCAATGTCTACGATGATATTCGCACAAAGCTGCTTGCCGCCGGGGTGCCGGAATCGGAGGTCGAGTTCATCCACAACGCTGATACTGAAGGTAAGAAAGCGGATTTGTTCTCCAAAGTCCGCAGCGGCAAGGTGCGTGTCCTGCTGGGCAGCACTGCAAAGATGGGCGCAGGCACCAATGTCCAGACCCTGCTGGTGGCCGTGCATCATCTGGATGTAGGCTGGCGACCGTCCGATATGACCCAACGCAACGGCCGAATCATCCGTCAGGGCAACAAAAACAAACAAGTTTACGTCTATAATTACGTCACGGAGGAGACATTCGACGCCTACCTCTGGCAAACGCTGGAAAACAAGCAGAAGTTTATTTCGCAGATCATGACGAGCAAATCTCCGATGCGCTCCTGTGATGATGTGGATGAGCAGGCTCTTTCGTATGCCGAGGTCAAGGCCCTATGCGCAGGCGACCCGCGCATCCGGGAAAAGATGGATCTGGATGTGCAGGTAGCAAAGCTCAAGGTGCTGCGCTCGGATTACCAGAACCAGAAATATCGTCTGGAAGATAAGCTGCTCAAGCATTACCCGGAGGAAATTCAGAAAGCGAAGAACCGTATTGCGGCTCTGAAAAACGATGCCCAAATCGCAGACGCACACCCGCAGGATAAGGAGAACTTCTGCGGCATGACGATCAAGGGCATGGTGTTCGATGAGAAAAAAGCCGCTGGTGAGCGGCTGATGCTCGCCTGCAAGGAGATGCCGAATGCGGATATGATGCTGCTGGGCACCTATCGCGGCTTTGAGCTGAACATTCGCTTTGACAGTTTCAAGAATGAGCATCAAATCGTTCTCCGCGGCGAGCTGAGTTATCCGGTACCGCTGGGCGATGACCCTCGCGGCAACATCGTCCGTCTGGACAATGCCATCGGCAATTTTGCCGACCGCATTGCCGATGCTGATGCCGCACTGGATTCTCTGGAACAGCAGAAGCAGGCCGCAGAGGTTGAAATCGCCAAGCCGTTTGCGCAGGAGGAAGAACTGCAAACCAAATCTGCCCGCCTTGCAGAATTGGATGCGCTGTTGAACATGGAGCATCAGTCCAGCCGGACAGAACCCGAAGCGGAAGAAAAGCCGGATGCCCGCCCCTCTGTGCTGGCAGCTCTGGAAGAAAAGGCTGATAAAGTGGAGCCTGTCCGACCATTCAAATCTTACTTGGATAAGGATGGTGATGCCCGGTGACGGAGCACCGTGACCAGCAGATCCATTTTCGTGTCAGCAAAGTCGAACTGGAACGCATTCGTCAGAAGATGGAAAGTTGCGGTATTTTGAGCATTGGCTCTTATCTGCGAAAAATGGCTCTGGATGGTTACTGCCTGAATCTTGATTTACCACAGCTGCGTCGGATGGCGTACCTTCTTCAGAATTGCAGCAACAACCTGAATCAGGTGGCGAAACGGGCCAGTGAAAGCGGGCAGCTCTATGCCGCCGATTTAGAGGACTTGCGTAGTCGGTTGGATGAGCTGATAGCTATTGGCAAGCAACTTCTCGCCAAACTCACCGAACTCTAAAAAATTTCCCGCAGTAGGAGGCTGCGGGTTTACATAACGGTTGACACCCTTGCAAGGCAAGGGGCGATACCTTTATAATAGGGGCGAAAAAGAAAGGCTGGTGTTTGATATGAGGTTTTTATTCAAGATGATGCTTGCCCCGATCTCTCTGTTCGTGGCTTTTCTGGCTCTGATGGCAAAGTGGCTGCTTACTCTGTCCAGCTATGTTGTCGCGCCGTTGATGCTGTATATCTTTGGCTGCGGCATCTACACCGTCTACCGCCAGACTTGGGATCAATTTCTGATTCTGCTGGTTGCCGAATTTCTCTGCTTTGTCCTTTTTGTCGGCGCAACTGCAATGGTGGAGGGCGTTGAGAAATTCAGCGGTTGGCTCCGGGACCTGATTTGATTTTGAATCTTCTTGCCGCCTTCGGGCGGCTTTTTCATTTAGGAGGTGATCTGCTCTGGCTGCTACTCGTCTGATCGCACTGCATCAGCACAAAGGAAAATCTATCGCCGCCTGCCTGAAAGACCGCACTGATTATGCGCAGAATCCCGACAAGACTGAAAAAGGCGAACTTGTCAGCAGCTATCAATGCAGCCCGCTTACTGTGGACGAGGAGTTCATGCTCACAAAAAAGCTGTACGAGCAGGCCACCGGGCGCAGCCAAAAAAGTAACATTATCGCCTATCAGATACGGCAATCTTTCCGACCTGGTGAAATTACGGCTGAAGAAGCAAACCGCATCGGTTATGAGTTGGCCTCCCGGTTTCTGAAAGGCAAACACGCTTTTATCGTTGCAACGCATACCGATCGGGAACACATTCACAATCACATTATCTATAACTCGACCACTCTGGACGGCACAAGAAAATTCCGGGATTTTTTCTTTTCCGGTCTGGCAGTGCAGCGGTTGAGCGACCTGATTTGTCTGGAGCATCAGCTGTCAGTCATTGAAAAGAAGCCTTACCGGGAACGGCAGAAGCGCATCACTTACCCACCAAAGGAAAGCAACCGCGACCGGCTGTGCAGTGTAATCGACGAGATTTTGCAGCAGAAGCCCACCGACTACGAAGATTTTCTGCAAAAGCTGGAACAGCAGGGCTATGAAATCAAACGCGGCAAATACACTTCCGTTAAAGGCGCACGGCAGAAACGCTTTATCCGGTTCAAGACACTGGGTGCCGGGTACAGCGAGGATGAAATCAAAGCAGTCATTGCTGGAAAAGCCGAACACCGCCCACATCAGAAGCAACCTCCCAAAGAGCAGCCGTTCCAGTTGCTGGTTGACATTCAAGCAAAACTTGCCGAGGGCAAAAGTGGCGGCTACGAACGCTGGGCGAAGAAGTACAACTTGAAAGAGATGTCCAAAACGCTGATTTTTTTGCAGGAGCAGAAAATCGGCAGTGCGGATGACCTGAAAGAGCGTGCTGATACTGCACTTTCTCGCTATCACGAACTGGGCGATTCTATCAAGGCCGCAGAGCAACGTATGACCGAGATTGCAGTCCTCCGTGCGCACATCGTCAACTACGCCAAGACCCGACCAGTGTACGATGCCTACCGCAAATCCGGGTATAGTTCCAAATTTCTGGAAGCACACCGGGAGGAAATCACGCTGCATAAGGCGGCGAAAGCCGCTTTCAATGAATCCGGCCTGAAAAAGCTGCCCAAAGTGAAAGAACTGAATGCAGAGTATTCTGCGTTGCTCACCAAGAAAAAAGCACTCTACCCGGAGTACCGAAAGACACGGGATGAGATGCAGGAAATCGTAAAAGCACAGAAGAATGTGGAACTGTTCTTTGCGGAGGAAAAGGACTCCAAGCAAGTCGAGCAGATCCGATAAAACAGTCCCTGAGAACTTTGCCGCTTATCCGGCAGGGTTCTCAGGGTCTTTTTTGCTTATTGCTCAGTCTGTACTTGGAACGGCTTTTCCGGCAGTTTCAATTTGTTTGGCAACCATATTTTCCAATTCCCCCGTAATCGTTGCACAATTTGCAACACGATAATTCCAGAAGTAAGAAACGCCTTCACACT
>ERZ791864.2249-NODE-2249-length-10383-cov-2.255132_pt1 | contig 10383 bp, 10 predicted proteins | sample MGYA00510282_ERZ791864 | MGnify/ENA primary metagenome ERZ791864 (study PRJEB30046, sample SAMN00792087) | human gut metagenome | study: EMG produced TPA metagenomics assembly of the A metagenome-wide association study of gut microbiota in type 2... | reverse complement strand
GGCGGGTGCTGGCTCTCATCGACGAACCGGCCCGCACGACCAATCCGGTCGAAGGAAGGGCGATCGTGAACGGCGTCCTCGAATTTCTGGCCGACTACGAAGTCCCTTCGCTCGTAACCACCCACTACAACGGCATCGCGGCTCCGTACCGCAAGCAGAAGGTAAAAGGCTTCTCGGAAACGAACGCGGAGGAGAGGATCACGCTGAAAAACATCAACGATTTCATAGACTACTCGCTCGAGGAGGTCACGACGGACGAAGTTCCGCACGAAGCGATCCGGATCGCCCGTATTCTGGGCATCGACCCGGAAATCCTCCGGCGAATCGAACGCAACGAAGAACTCAAAAACAACCAATGACGGCAGCCGTACGGCACAGCCTACATGAACGATATGAAAAGCAAATTAGGAATAGACTTTAACCAGGTGGAACACGCCCGGGACGTAGCGCGCAAGATCGCCAACGGGGTGCAGGATTTTGTGGAAGGTTATACGACGGTAGCCGTCGAGCGGACGCTGTGCCGTCTGATCGGCATCGACGGCGTGGATGCCAACGCGGTACCGCTGCCGAACGTGGTGGTGGAAGAGCTGCGGGAGAAAAACGTACTGGGCGAAGGCGCCCTGTTCTTCCTCGGCAACGCGATCGTCGAAACGGGACTCACACCCCAGCAAATCGCCGAAGAGATCGCTGCCGGCAAACTCGACATCACCCGCTCGGCCGTATGTACGGCAGCCGAGCGCGAAGCGCTGAAACCGTATATCGACGCCAGCATCGCCAAAATCGCAGCCAACCGCCAGCGTCGAGAAAACTACATCGCCACCATCGGCGAAGGGCCGCGCCCCTACCTCTACGTAATCGTAGCGACGGGTAACATCTACGAAGATGTCGTACAGGCGCAGGCCGCAGCCCGACAGGGCGCCGACATCATCGCCGTAATCCGCACTACGGGCCAAAGTCTGCTCGACTACGTGCCCTACGGCGCGACGACCGAGGGATTCGGCGGCACGTTCGCCACGCAGGAGAACTTCCGGATCATGCGCAAGGCTCTGGACGAAGTAGGCGAAGAGGTCGGCCGCTACATCCGCCTTTGCAACTACTGCTCGGGACTCTGCATGCCCGAGATCGCCGTAATGGGTGCACTCGAAGGTCTGGATGTGATGCTCAACGACGCCCTGTACGGCATTCTGTTCCGCGACATCAACATGCAGCGCACGCTGGTCGATCAATATATGTCGCGCGTAATCAACGGCTTCGCCGGCGTAATCATCAACACGGGCGAGGACAACTACCACGGCCGACGCGGTCGAGGAAGCCCACACGGTGCTGGCTTCCGACCTGATCAACGAACAACTGGCCCTGCTGGCCGGCCTGCCCGAGGAGCAAATGGGTCTGGGACACGCCTTCGAGATGGATCCGATGCTCGAAAACGGCTTCCTCTACGAGCTGGCGCAGGCGCAGATGACCCGCGAGATCTTCCCCAAGGCTCCGCTGAAATACATGCCGCCGACGAAGTTCATGACCGGCAACATCTTCCGGGGACATATCCAGGACGCACTGTTCAACATGGTGGGCATCTGGACTTCGCAGGGCATCCAGTTGTTAGGTATGCCGACCGAAGCCATCCACACCCCGTTCATGTCGGACCGCTACCTTTCCATCGAGAACGCCCGCTACATCTTCAACAACATGAAGAACATCGGCGACGAAGTGGAGTTCAAGGAAGGCGGACTGATCCGCAAACGTGCCAAGGAGGTTTTGGACAAAGCTACCGCACTTCTCGAACGCCTCGAAAAAGAGGGACTCTTCTCGGCGCTCGAGAAGGGAATCTTCGCCGACATCAAACGCCCCATGAACGGCGGCAAGGGTCTGGAGGGCGTGAGCAGCAAGGGCCGCAACTACTACAACCCCTTCGTGGAGATTATGAAAAACGGCAGTCGCGCCGCAGCGAAAAAATGATATTCCGATGCTGCAAGCACGACCAAACGCCTTATTTTAACTATATTAGCATATTGATTCTATGAGTGGAGGATTATATTCAACCGAAGGCAGGGATTTCGACCAGACCCTCGACCTGAAAAAGATAAAGCCCTACGGCGACACGATGAACGACGGCAAAACGCAGTTGAGTTTCACACTGCCCGTGCCCGCCGGCGACGAAGCCATCGAAGCGGCCAAACAGTTGATGAAAAAGATGGGCTTCGAGAACCCGCAGGTGGTATTCCACCGGGAGCTGACGGCCGGTTACACGTTCTTCAACTGCTACGGAAGCTGTACCCATACGGTCGATTATTCGAATATCCATGTCCCGAAAGTCGAATCGACCAAATGGGACATGGCCGAAACGGACAGCTTCATCCGCGAGCAGATCGGCCGCCCGATCGTGGTGATCGGCGCCAGCACCGGCACGGACGCCCATACGGTAGGTATCGACGCCATTATGAACATGAAAGGCTTCGCAGGTCACTACGGACTGGAGCGCTACGAGATGTTCGAAGCCCTCAACATGGGCAGCCAGGTAACCAACGAAGAGTTCATCGCCAAAGCGATCGAACTCAAGGCCGACGCCCTGCTGGTTTCGCAGACGGTGACCCAGAAGGACATTCATATCAAGAACCTCACGGAGCTGGTCGAAATGCTCGAAGCCGAAGGGCTGCGCGACAAAGTGATTCTGGCGTGCGGCGGCCCGCGCATCTCGCACGAACTGGCCAAAGAGCTGGGCTATGACGCCGGCTTCGGCATGAACACCTACGCCGACGACGTGGCGTCGTTCATCGCCCAGGAGATGGCCCGCAGAATGCACCGCAAATAGGAAACGGTCCCGGATTCCAGAACCGCCCCGTTTCAAGACAGTACGACGAACAGACAAAAACGACATAAATCTATGGAAAAGGAACAGATCAGAGAAATCATCGCCAAACGCGTGGCGATGGAACTCAAAGACGGCGACGTGGTGAACCTCGGTATCGGACTGCCGACGGCCGTCCCCGATTACCTGCCGGAAGGCGTTCAAATCTTCCTGCAGAGCGAAAACGGCCTGCTCGGTATGGGCCCGACCCCCGCACCGGGCGAGGAAGACCCCGAATTTATCAATGCCGGCGGCGGATTCGTCACGGCCCTCGAGGGCGCCTCGTGCTTCGACAGCGCCACCTCGTTCGGCATCATCCGCGGCGGTCATGTGAACGCTTCGGTACTGGGAGCCTTGCAGGTCGATGAAAAAGGCGACCTGGCCAACTGGATCATCCCGGGCAAGAAAGCTCCCGGCATGGGCGGTGCGATGGACCTGCTCACGGGTGCCGACAAGGTGATCCTTGCCATGGAGCACACGGCCAAAGGCGCACCCAAAATCCTCAAGAAATGTACGCTGCCGCTGACGGCCAAAGGCTCCGTGAACATGATCGTAACCGAAATGGGCGTCATGGAGATTACCCCGGAAGGCATCGTGCTGACGGAAATCAATCCCGAATTCACCGTCGAACAGGTTCAGGCCGCTACCGAAGCGCACCTGATCGTATCCAAGGATCTCAAACCCATGAAAAAATAGGCCCGCCATGATCAAAACAGGAGATAAATACCGTCACGAAGTGACCTATACGCAGGAAGGCGTGATCGCTTTCGCCGAAATCACGGGCGACAAAAACCCGATCCACCTCGATCCGGAATTCGCAGCCAAAACCCCGTTCGGCCGTCCCATCGTGCACGGATTCCTTTCGGCCGCCGTATTCTCGAAGGTCTTCGGAATGCTCTTCCCGGGACAGGGCACGATCTATCTCTCGCAGGAGATGTCGTTCCGTGCACCCGTCTTCGCCGGGGAGAAATATACAGCCGAATTCGAAGTAATCGACGTAAACACCGAAAAACACATCGGTACGATCAAATGCCTGCTGCTCGATGCTGCCGGCAAAGAGTGCATCACGGGCACCGCCAAACTCAAACACAACAAAGAATTCATCTAAAAAGAGATAACCATGAAAAGACTTGAGAACAGAGTCGCCATCGTCACGGGCGGCACAGCCGGTATCGGCGAGGCAACGGCACTGCGTTTCGCACGCGAAGGCGCACAGGTAGTCGTATGGGCACGTAACGAAGCCCGCGGTAAGGAAATGGAGAAAAAAGCCGCAGCCGAAGGGCTCGCCATCACCTTCGACAAGGTCGATACGAGCGATTTCGAGGCGGTAACCGCTGCGGCCAAGCGCGTCGCCGACAAGTTCGGCAAGATCGACATCCTGATCAACAATGCCGGCATCACCAACGACAGCACGCTCAAGAAAATGACCGTCGAACAGTGGCAGAACGTGATCGACGTCAATCTTTCGGGCACGTTCTACTGCTGCAAGGCCGTGTTGAACTACATGCTCGAAGCCGGCTACGGACGCATCGTCAATGCCTCGTCGGTAGTAGGGCTTTACGGCAACTTCGGCCAGACCAACTACGTGGCCACGAAAGCCGGCCTGATCGGTATGACCAAAACGATGGCCCGCGAACTGGGACGTAAGGGTATCACGGTCAATGCCGTAGCCCCGGGCTTCATCGAAACCGAAATGGTTGCCAAGATGCCTGAGAACGTACTCGACGGCATGCGGGCCAAAGTTCCCGTAGGTCGCCTGGGTCGTCCCGAGGAGATCGCCGCCGCCTATCTCTACCTCGCATCCGACGAAGCGGCCTACGTCAATGGTGCCGTTTTGAGCGTAGATGGCGGTATGACTGTTTAAAATCATTAAAAAACCATACTTATAAAATGAATTTCGAATTGACCAAAACCGAGCAGCTGTTCCGGCAAATGATCCGCGAATTTGCCGAAAACGAGGTGAAACCTCTGGCTGCCGAAATCGACGAAGAGGAGCGTTTCCCTGTGGAAACCGTAGAGAAAATGGCAAAACTGGGAATCTTCGGTATTCCCTTCCCCGTCAACTACGGCGGTGCAGGCGGCAACAACATCCTTTATTCGATGGCCGTCGAAGAGCTGTCGCGCGTATGCGCCACTACGGGCGTGGTCGTATCGGCACACACGTCGCTCTGCGCCGCTCCGATTTATGAGCACGGTACCGAAGAACAGAAAATGAAATACCTGCCCAAGCTCTGCTCGGGCGAATGGCTCGGCGCTTTCGGCCTTACGGAGCCCAACGCCGGTACGGATGCTGCGGCACAGCAGACCACGGCAGTCGATGCAGGCGACCACTATATCCTGAACGGCAACAAAATCTTCATCACCAACGCCGCTTACGCACACGTTTATATCGTGATGGCGATGACCGACAAGTCGCAGGGTACGCGCGGTATCTCGGCATTCATTGTCGAGCGCGACTTCCCCGGTTTCTCGATCGGCAAGAAAGAGAAGAAGATGGGTATCCGCGGTTCGGCGACCTGCGAGCTGATTTTCGAGAACTGCATCGTTCCCAAGGAGAATCTGCTCGGCAAGGTCGGCAAGGGCTTCAGCATCGCTATGAAGACCCTCGATGGCGGCCGCGTCGGTATCGCTTCGCAAGCCCTCGGCATCGCGCAGGGGGCGATGGACGAAACCGTGAAATACGTCAAGGAGCGCAAACAGTTCGGACGGACGATCGGACAGTTCCAGAACACCCAGTTCCAACTGGCAGACCTGGATACCAAAATCGAAGCTGCCCGCCTGCTGGTACGTGCAGCAGCCTTCAAGAAAGACCAGAAGCTCCCATTCTCGGTCGATGCCGCCCGGGCCAAGCTCTTTGCAGCGGAAACCGCAATGGAAGTGACGACCAAGGCCGTGCAATTCCACGGCGGATACGGCTACACGCGCGAATACCCCGTTGAGCGCATGATGCGCGATGCCAAGATCACCGAGATTTACGAAGGTACTTCCGAAGTACAGCGGATGGTGATTTCGTCGGCACTGTTGAAATAGCGGCGGGCGACCGTGCATCCGGTTCCGGAATAAACCCCGAAGCCGGTCGTACTCCCCTCGCAAGGACACATAAAGTAAAAACAATAAAAAACAGATATTCGAATGAAAATTGTAGTTTGTATAAAACAGGTTCCCGATACGACGGAAATCCGCCTCGATCCCGTTACGGGAACGCTGATCCGCGACGGTGTGCCCAGCATCATGAACCCCGACGACAAGGCCGGACTCGAAATGGCTCTGGAGCTGAAAGACCAGTACGGCGCACACGTCACCGTTATCACGATGGGTCCTCCGCAGGCCGACGACATCCTGCGCGAAGCCTTCGCAATGGGTGCCGACCGTGCGATTCATCTGAGCGACCGCAAATTCGCCGGTGCCGATACGCTGGCGACTTCGAACGCTATCGCCGGTGCTCTCCGCATGCTGGAGTTCGACCTGGTAATTACCGGTCGTCAGGCTATCGACGGCGACACGGCCCAGGTAGGCCCGCAGATCGCCGAACACCTCGGTCTGCCGCAGGTGACCTACCTCGAAGGCATTAAATACGAAGGAGGAAACCGGCTCGTCGTCAAGAAATGGACGGAAGAGGGGTATCAGTTGCTCGAGGTGGAAACCCCGTGCGTGGTAACCGTACTCTCTTCGGCCAACCGGCCCCGTTATATGTCGGTACGCGGCATCGTGGAGGCATACGACAAGCAGGTGGAAGTCTGGGGTTTCGACAACATCTCCGTCGAAGAGTCGAAACTCGGCCTCAACGGTTCGCCGACCCGCGTCTTCAAATCCTTCACGAAGGGTGCGAAATCCGCAGGTAAGGTCTTCGAGCTGGAGCCGGCCGAAGCAGCCGATCTGATCGTCGAGAAGTTGCAAGAAAAATTCATAATCTGATCGGCCCCGGCAACTGCGAAGCTGTAAATTACCGATCGTTCATTTACAACAGTCGTTTTCTGCACCCGGCAAAAGCCGAATCCTTTCGGTCCAGCCCGCTGAAAACGTTCATAAAAAACACAGTTACTTACCAAGATGGATAAATCTCAATATAAAAACGTTTACGTGTTCGTCGAACAGCGTGACGGAGTCGTTCAGAACGTCGCTCTCGAACTTCTGGGAAAAGCCCGCGAACTGGCCGACGCACTCCATGAGCAGGTAATCGCCCTGCTGCTCGGCAAAGGAGTCAAAGACAAGGCCGACGAGCTGATCGCAGCCGGAGCCGACGTGGTCCTTTCGATCGAAGCCGACGAACTCGCCCAGTACACCACCGAGCCTTACGCACAGGCCATCACCCAGGTAATCCACGAGCGCAAGCCCAGCATTCTGCTGATCGGTGCCACCAGCATCGGCCGCGACCTCGGTCCGCGTCTTTCGGCACGCATCGGCACGGGACTTACCGCCGACTGTACCGGACTCGACATTTCGGAAGACGGCGACCTGCTGATGACGCGTCCTGCCTTCGGCGGTAACCTGATGGCAACGATCATCTGCAAGGAACATCGTCCCCAGATGTCCACGGTACGCCCCGGTGTGATGCGTGCCAAAGCGGCCGATCCGACCCGCAAAGGAAAGGTCGAGGATGTAAAAATCAATTTCGACAAATCGAAGTTCCGCGTACGGATTCTGGAAACGGTCAAGGAACAGAAGAATATGATCGACATTACGGAGGCCAAAGTACTCGTTTCGGGCGGCCGCGGTGTCGGCACGGCAGAAGGGTTCCAGACCCTGCGCGAGCTTGCCGACGTGCTCGGTGCCGAAGTATCGGCTTCGCGTGCGATGGTCGATGCAGGTATTCTCGCACACGAGCGACAGGTCGGACAGACCGGTAAAACGGTTCGTCCGGATCTCTACTTCGCCATGGGTATCTCGGGTGCGATCCAGCACCTGGCCGGTATGGAGGAGTCGGACTTCATCATCGCCGTGAACAAGGATAAATTCGCTCCGATCTTCAACGTCGCCGACGTGGGTATCGTATGCGACGTGCACAAGGTCGTTCCGATCCTGACAGAGAAACTGAAGACGATGAAAAAGTAAGTCCGGGGACTTGCTCTTCAAAATAAGGGAAGATTCGCAATGAATCCTCCCTTATTTTTTATGGCCGGTGCGAATCCTCTGAAACCCGCCCGACCAGACCTCTCCCCTCCCACATATTCACAAAAAACAGGCAGTTCAGCCCTTGTGAAACAAATAAAAAAGCAGACGCAAGGTTTTTCCTTGCGTCTGCTCCTGATATCGAGATATAATCCGCATCAAGGCAATCCGTCCTCATTCGGCACGATTGCACAGATACCCGGAATCTATTTCGCAACTTTTTTGAGGAATGCCTCGATCGTATTCTCGATCAGACAAGCGATCGTCATCGGACCTACCCCGCCGGGCACTTTCGTGATCAGCGAAGCCTTCGGCTCGCAAGCCTCGAAATCGACGTCGCCGCACAATTTCCCCGTTTCGGGATCACGATTGACACCCACGTCGATCACCACGGCACCGTCGCCCACCATATCCGCCGTAACGAACTTCGGACGGCCGATCGCCACGACCAGAATCTCCGCTTCGCGTGTCACATCCGCCAGGTTCTTCGTCCGGCTGTGAGTAATGGTCACCGTAGCATTCTCATCGAGCAACAGCTTGGCAACGGGAAGCCCCACGATCGTACTGCGGCCGATCACAACGGCTTTGCGTCCGGCCAGCTCCACGCCCGAATCCTTCAGGAGCTTCATGATACCCTTCGGCGTACAGGGCAGCACGCAGGGCTGTTTCTGCCAGAGAGCCGCCACATTGAGGGGGTGGAAGCCATCCACATCCTTCTCTTGACGAATCCGTGCGATCACCTTATCCGAATCGATATGTTTCGGCAGCGGCAGCTGGATCAAAATTCCGTCCACCGTATCGTCGGCATTGAGGTCGTCGATAATTTTCAGCAACTCCTCCTCCGAAATGTCCGCCGGCTTGCGAATCGTCGTATTCAGGATACCGACCTCGTCGGCAGCCTTCGTCTTACCCGTCACATAGGATACGCTGCCCGCATCCTCACCGACCAGCACCACTACCAAATGGGGCAGCCGGCCGTATTTCTCCGGGAATGTCTTCACCTGCTCGGCCATCTTGGCCTTGCAAGCCGCCGCTAATTCTTTTCCGCTGATTACCATATATTGTTTTGATTTTAAAGATTGCTTATCCGTCCCATCCAGGGATTCGAAGGACAAATATAACTATTTTTTCACTAAAAACGAAAGAGCCTTCATACCGATATCGGATCGATAGAAAAGATTCTCGCAACCGATTTTCCGGACCTCCTCGAGCGCCCGGCACCTGGCCTGCTCCGGGTCGGCACTCCGGCAGACGACGATCATCACCCGGCCGCCCGAGGTAACGAGCCGCCCCTCTTTTATCGCCGTGCCCATATGGTACACTACGCCGTCCACCTGCTCCGTTCCCGTAATTTCATACCCCTTCTCATAGGAGCCGGGATATCCTTTCGATGCCAGCACGATCCCCAGAGTCGCAAAGTCGTGCCACTCGGCCTCGCCCGGATCCCGTCCGTCGGCTACGGCGCTGAAAATATCGTAAATGTCGCTCTTCAGGCGGGGCAGCACCACTTCGGTTTCGGGATCGCCGAAACGGGCGTTGAACTCGATCACGCGGATTCCCTGCGGGGTCTTCATCAAACCGCCGTAAAGCACGCCCGTGAAAGGACATCCCTCGTCGCAGAGAGCGTCGGCCGTGCGCTGCATCACCTTTTCCAATGCGAAAGCCTCGTCTTCCGGAGTAATGAACGGCAGCGGGGAGTATGCTCCCATACCGCCCGTATTGGGACCTTCATCGCCGTCGAACGCCCGTTTGTGATCCTGCGCCAGCACCATCGGCAGCACCTTGCGCCCCGACACGAAACACATGAACGAAAATTCGGGTCCGGTCAGAAAATCCTCCACGACCACACGTCCCTTGCCGAACTTGTCGTCCAGCAACATGTCGCGCAACGCGGCATCGGCCTCCTCCATCGTCCGGGCGATAACGACACCCTTTCCCGCAGCCAGACCATCGTATTTCAGGACGGCGGGCAGAGGGCGCGAACGAACGTACTCCGAAGCCTTCCGGTAATCGTCGAACGCCCGGTAACCGGCCGTCGGAATACCGTACCGCCCCATCAGATCTTTTGCAAACTCCTTGCTCGACTCGATGCGGGCCGCCGCCTTCGTCGGGCCGAAAATACGAAGTCCCTCCTCACGGAAGCGATCGACGATACCGGCCACGAGCGCCGCTTCGGGTCCTACCACCGTGAGGTCGATCTCTTTTTCACGAGCAAGGGAAAGCAATCCCTCGACATCGGTATCCTTGACCGGCACACACTCGGCCTGACGAGCGATACCCGCATTGCCGGGAGCGCAATATATCTTCGAAACCTGCGGCGAACGCGACAACGCATCGACGACGGCATGTTCGCGGCCACCGCCGCCTACGACTAAAACTTTCATAACCTATCGTTTATTCCCGACCGCACTTTCCGCAAAGAGCGGCTC
>ERZ791864.2236-NODE-2236-length-10436-cov-2.496291_pt1 | contig 10436 bp, 6 predicted proteins | sample MGYA00510282_ERZ791864 | MGnify/ENA primary metagenome ERZ791864 (study PRJEB30046, sample SAMN00792087) | human gut metagenome | study: EMG produced TPA metagenomics assembly of the A metagenome-wide association study of gut microbiota in type 2... | reverse complement strand
GCTTCCCGTTATTGAAAGGGGAGAATAAATAATGGAAAAATTATTATTTGAAATCGGTACTGAAGAGATCCCCGCAAAATTTATGCCGGGTATTCTTAAACAATTACAAGAGCTTGCTGCAGATAAAATGCAGGAGCTGCGTATTCCGTTTGAAAATATCAAGGTTTATGGCACGCCTCGCCGGATGACCTTTATTGCTGAAGGTGTAGCAGAAGCTCAGGCAGACAGTACGATTGAGGCTAAAGGGCCGTCTGCAAAAATTGCTTTCGTAAGCGGAGCTCCTTCCAAAGCGGCAATAGGCTTTGCCCGCGGGCAGGGGATAGACGTTAAAGACCTGGAAGTGCGCGGAGAATACGTTTATGCAGTAAAACATTTGGCAGGTCAACCTGTTGTCGATTTACTGCCCGGTTTGCTGCTTGATATCCTGGAGTCTTTATCTTTCCCGAAAAATATGCGCTGGGCCGATTATGATTTTCGGTTCGTGCGTCCTATCCGCTGGCTGGTAGCACTGTTCGGTGAAAAAGTAATACCGGTAGAAATTACCGGCGTAAAATCGGGCAGGTATTCGATGGGACATCGTTTTATGCAGCAATCTATGAAAGAGGCTGTGGAAACTAAAGGCCTGCTGAGCGCGGCTATCAATAAGGTTGGCAATGTAGTGCATTCTGCTGTTATGGGAATGCAGGGAGCTGTTGAGATCCCCAACGCTGATGCATATGTACAGGCACTGGCTGACAACTTTGTGATGGTCGATCAGGATGCCCGTCGTGAATTGATTCGTCAGCAGGTGACAGAACTGGCGGCTGCCGAAGGCGGAATTGCTGAAATTGACGAAGACTTACTGGAAGAAGTCAATTATCTTGTTGAATATCCTACTGCATTATGTGGGAATTTTGAAGAAAAATTCCTGTCGTTACCGAAGGAAGCCATTATAACCCCAATGCGTGAACATCAGCGTTATTTTCCGGTAGTGGATGAAGAAGGCAGGCTGCTCAATAAATTTATTACAGTCCGCAATGGCGGTAAAGAGTTTTTAGATGTTGTCGCACACGGTAATGAACGTGTTTTACGCGCTCGTCTCAGTGATGCTGAATTCTTCTTCAATGAAGACCGCAAACTAAAATTGGAAGACCGTCTGGAAAAACTGAAAACAGTTTCATTCCAGGAAGGTCTGGGCAATATGTATGATAAGAGTGAGCGGTTGGCTAAACTGGCTGAAATGGTTAAGTTTGCCATCAATGTTAAAGTTGACGATACTAACCTCAAACGTACAGCTTTGCTGTCTAAAACAGATCTTGTTGCCGGGATGGTGGTTGAATTTACAGAGCTGCAGGGAGTTATGGGGCGTGAATATGCCAAATTAGACGGCGAACCTGCTGAAGTTGCTGAAGGTATTTATGAACACTATCTGCCGCGTTTTGCCGGTGACGAGCTGCCGAAGGGTACTATTGGACGTATTGTCGGCATCAGTGATAAAATGGATAATATCGTTGCTACTTTCAGCCGCGGACTTGCACCGACAGGCTCGCAGGATCCTTATGCATTGCGTCGTCAGGCTTTGGGTATCATCAATATTCTTATCAGCAGTAACTATCATATGCCCCTGATCAAAATTCTGGCAGGTGCGCTGTATCTGCTCAATATAAAACCGGAAGATACCGGTAAATTGATACCGCAGATTTTAGAATTCTTTAAATTACGTTTGAAAAATATGATGATCGAACAGGGCATCCGTTATGACGTTGTCGATGCTGTTTTTGCCGATGAACGCAACGATGATTTAGTAGATATTTACGCGCGCTGCAAGGCTTTGAATGCGTATGTAGTTCTGCCGGAAGCAGAAGCTGTTATTCAGGCTTCTATCCGTGTCTGCAATCTTTGCAAAAAAATTGAGACTGAAGTTGCTATAAGCAGTGCGCTTTTTGCCGACCCGGCAGAGCAGGAACTGCATGATGTTCTGATTCGTCTTAATAAAGAGCTGATCCCGGACATCGTGACTTATAATTATGCCGGTGCATTAAAACTTGCCGAGCAGGTAGTTGAGCCTGTAAATAAATTCTTTGACAGTGTTATGGTCATGGATGAAAATGTTGATATTAAAAATAATCGTCTGGCCCTTCTTGAGCAGGCGAAAGAGGTTACAAATGCTGTCGGCGATTTGAGCTGTATCGTTCTTTAATCGCACATTTTACGGCAGTTGTTTTGTCAGGCCCTTGGTTACAAACACCAGAGTACATTTAGTACGCGGCGTGTCTGTCATCAGGGGCTTTCCTTGTATTTGCAGTGAGATTCGTGGGCTTGATTGTATTGTTAAGAAATATACTAAGAAGTACATTGTGCAATCTTTACATATATGGCGCAGTCTATGAGATGGATTTTAGTTATAATCTGCTGATTTTACTTTTTCCCAGGTATCATTTAGTGTATACTAATATATATACTCTGTTTTTCCTGTGACGAAAATATTATTTAAAGAGTAAAGGAGGGCCGTACTGAAAATAAGCATATTTTGTAAAATTTAACACAAAAAGTTAAAAAGCGATGAAAAAAGTCCTTGAATGTGGTGTACAAATATGATATAGTATACACTATATTAAGGGCGCAGCCCAAAAAGTATAATATAAAGGAGTGCTACAATCATGAAAAAAGAAGAACAGTTTCTTCTCTGGTTTGAGCAATTAGAAAGAAAAGACGTTGATATCGTTGGCGGCAAATCCTCTTCCCTCGGTGAAATGACTGCTAAGACAGATGTTCCCGTTCCTTACGGTTTTGCTACTACGGCTTACGCTTATAGATACTTCATTAAAGAAAGCGGTCTTGAAGAAAAGATGCGCTCTATTTTGTCTGAATTGACTGACGTTGAAAACAGCGCTTTACTGCGTGATGTCAGCGCTCGTCTGCGTGATGCCATCATGGCTGAGAAAATGCCTCAGGATCTGCAGGACGCTATTGGCGCTGCTTATGTTGAACTTGGTAAAAGAGTCGGCGAAGAGAATCCCTATGTCGCCGTTCGTTCCAGTGCTACAGCTGAAGATTTACCGGATGCAAGCTTTGCTGGTCAGCAGGATACCTATCTGAACGTACAGGGTGCTGAAACCATTATCGCAAAGGTAAAGGAATGCTACGCTTCCTGCTTTACCGACCGTGCTGTTTATTATCGTGAAAAACAAGGCTTTGATCATATAGAAGTTGCTTTGAGTGCCGTTGTACAAATGATGGTTTTCTCTAAAACTTCCGGTGTTATGTTTACTGTTAACGTTGCTACTGGCGATGACAATAATATCCTGATTGAGGCAGCCTTTGGACTGGGTGAATATGTTGTTCAGGGTACTGTTACTCCTGATAATTATACTATTTCCAAACATGACCACAAAATCATTGACCGCTGCGTAAATGAGCAGGACATCATGCTTGTACGCAAAAAAGGCGGCGACTGTGAAGAAGTGCAGGTCCCTGAAGAACTGCGCAAAGTACAGACTTTGACTGACGAGCAGATTTTGGAACTGGCTGATTATGCTAAAAAGATCGAAAAACATTATGGCTGCTATATGGATATGGAATGGGGCGTCGATGAACGTACCAATAAAATCTGGATTCTGCAGGCCCGTCCGGAAACCGTATGGAGCCGCCGCAATAAAGAAGGAGGAGCAAAAGTGCAGGAAAGCAAATCTATGACTACTACTGATCATAAAGTTATCGTGAAAGGTTTGCCTGCAAGCCCGGGTAAAGTTTCTGGCCGCGTACACGTTATTCTTGATCCTTCCCGCATCGATGAATTTAAAGAAGGAGAGATCCTTGTTACTGAGATGACCGCTCCTGACTGGGTACCGGCAATGAAAAAAGCCAAAGCTATCGTCACTGACAGCGGCGGAATGACCTGTCATGCTTCCATCGTTAGCCGCGAGCTGGGTATTCCCTGTATCGTTGGTACTAAGAGCCGTGGTGAAGCTGCTACTGTTACTATTCCTGACGGTATTGATGTAACTATCGATGCTACTCATGGCGTAGTTTATGAAGGCATTATTGAAGAAGCTAAAAAAGAAAATCAGGCAGGCGCTGCTGTAGCGGTTGCTGAATACTTCCCGCCGACTGGCACTAAAGTTTATATGAATTTGGGCGATCCGGAACTGGCTGAGAAATATTCCAGTCTGCCCTGTGATGGTATCGGTTTGATGCGTGAAGAGTTCATCTGGACTACTTATATCCATGAACATCCTTTGTATCTCATTAAAACCGGACATCCTGAAAAAGTTGTCGATCAGCTGGCAGAAGGTATGCGTCAGGTTTGTCAGGCAATGGCTCCCAGACCGGTTACTCTGCGTTTCAGCGATTTCAAATCCAGTGAATATCGTGATTTGAAAGGCGGCGATGAGTTCGAACCTTATGAACCTTCAGCATTATTGGGCTGGCGCGGTGCTTCACGGTATTATGATCCTAAATACATCGAAGCTTTCAAACTGGAATGCCAGGCTGTAGTGAAAGTTCGTGAAGAGTTTGGTCTGAAAAACCTTAATGTTATGATTCCTTTCTGCCGTAATGTAGAGGAATGTGAAAAAGTGGTTAAGATTATGGCTGAATGTGGTTTGGAGCGCGGTAAGGACTTTAAAGTATGGTTGATGGCTGAAATTCCTTCCAATATCATTCTGGCCGATCAGTTCAATAAGTATGTAGACGGTTATTCTATCGGTTCTAACGATTTGACCATGCTGGTGCTTGGCTGTGACCGTGATAATGATACTGTTTCCCATATCTATGATGAACGTAATCTGGCAGTGCGCCGTGCAGTACGTCACCTTATTGAGGTTGCTCACAGCGAAGGCAAAACTGTTTCTATCTGTGGTCAGGCTCCCAGCGTTTATCCTGAATTCTGTGAATTCCTCATTAAGAGCGGTATCGACAGTATTTCCGTAAATCCTGATACTGTTAAATTTACCAAAAAATTAGTTGCTCAAGTAGAGCAGCGTGTTATGCTCGACGCTTTAACAGGTCGCGGCCGTAAAGAAGTCGAAGAACTTGACTGGAAATAATAATTAAGAAAAACCCCGTTGTCTTTTAAGACAGCGGGGTTTGTTTATTAAAAATAGAATTTAGAGTTTTTTAGCTTTGATGGCGATAAGATTCATATATTTCCCTGCACCGGCATTCATTGAAGCTCTATCGTTGATGGCATGTTCCTCATCACATTCCAGCCAGTCATGCCAGGCTTCCTCCATACACTTCAGCTCTGAGATGCTTTCGATATTGATCGTTTGAGATTGTGAAAGCAGTTCGTGCCACCACTTACAGCTGTGAAAGGTATCAAGATCTTCAGCACCCCAGGAAATGAGCAGTTCGGACGGCAGATTATTGTGATAATCTTTTTTGAAGCCGGGGAAGGCTAAGGCAATGATACCATTTGGTTTGATATAAGGAGCTAGTTTGGTGTCCATAAATTCAGGTGTATTGCCAAAATAATGATATGAATCGACACTGATCACCGCATCAAAATAATTTTCAGCATAGGGAAGGTCAAGGGCATTGGCATGGATTGGTATGATGCGATCTTCAAGCCCGAGCTTTTTGAAGCGCTCAAAATTTTCTGCAGCTGTTATCCAAAGGTCAGTTGCATAGACTTGTACGCCGAATTCTTTTGCTAAAAAGATTGATGTAAGTCCTTTGCCGCAGCCCAAATCAAGTATTTTCATATCTGACGTGAGTTTTATTCCTTCTGTAAGTTCTTCTAAAATTTTTAAGGCATTAGGGCCCATCATATTTTCAAGCAGAAATTGCTTGTCGTATTGTTCGCTTTTAGGATATTTCATTATAGCACCTGCTTTCTCTGTCTTTGTGTTTATTATATTACAGGTTTTACAAAATTACTTCCTGCATTTTTTTTCTGAAAAGAAAAAGAGAACGTCAGGTAATGACGTTCTCAAGGATCAGATTTTCTTTTTAGCAATGATACTGTATATTGTTTTAGATGACAAAAAGTATTCTTCGGCAAGAACAGTAACAGGAATTCCACTTAGATAACGGCAGAATATTTCCTGATTACGTTCAGCAGTTTGTTGTTTTGTACCTTTGGTCGATCCCCAGGGGCGTTTGTTATTGGTTTTACGAGGGATATAGATATATTCACCGTCTATGTATTCCTGAATAGCTGATAAAAGTGGCGGTGGTAATATTTTTTTACCGTTTTGATAGCACATATTGCTTCCTCCCAGATTTATAATTACCGGGATGGCAGCAAAAGCTGTTTTGTTTTAGCGATTGCCTGTCAAATAGCCTTTGCTACCTGACATGACCGCATCGATATTTCTTAAAGGATTGATAAAGCAATCCTCCTTTCAAATAATAGATTCTGGGTTTATCTTATACGATAGCGGCAGATATTGCAAGAAGCAGATTTGTAGGTTTGCTGTAATGCGTGGGAAGTAAAATTCCTGGAAAATATTTTGATTTTGGTTTGACGTACCACTTAATGGATGGTAAAATATTACCAATAGAATATTACCTTTAAAGCGGTCCTGTGAGACTGTAAGGTAGACTTTTAGGTAACTTGTACTACAAGCCTTCTTTGCCATCTTGCAGGCACAGAAGGCTTTTTTATGTGATTAATAGGAGGTAGGACAATGGCAAAAGCAAACGTATCTCTGGGTGGCAGAGATATCCTTGATCTGGATTCACTTTCCATCGAGGAATATGAAATGATTCTGCAAACTGCGGCAGAAATGAAGAAAATCATGAAACGTGATATCAAAAAGGTGCCGTCACTGCGGGGAAAATCCATTATCAACCTTTTTTATGAACCAAGCACCAGAACAAGAACCTCATTTGAGCTGGCTGGAAAATATCTTGGCGCTGACGTAGTTAATATTACTACTGCCAGCTCCAGCGTTGTAAAAGGTGAATGCCTGCGCGATACTATTCTTACTGTACAATCTATGGCTTGTGACGCAATCGTTATGCGCCATCCGATCGAGGGTGCCGCTGCTTATGCTGCGGAGGTTGCTGATCCTGTTATCATCAACGCCGGTGACGGAGCGCATGCACATCCTTCTCAGGGACTTCTGGATATGTTTACCATTCGTGAACAGGGAAAAGATCTGAAGGGGTTAAAAATGGCGATTTTAGGTGACGTTCTGTATAGTCGCGTTGCCCGTACTAATATCGCTGCCTGGACTAAGATGGGGGCTGATGTACATGTAGCCGGACCAATGACTTTGCTGCCTCACGATATAGAAAGTCTGGGCGTAACCGTACACAAACGTGTTGAAGATGCTATCGAAGGTGCAGATGTTATTGATGTCCTGCGCATTCAGCTGGAACGTCAGAAAAAAGGACTGTTCCCGTCTCCGCGTGAATATGCACGAATCTTTGGCTTGAATGAAAAGCGTCTGGCGCTGGCAAAACCCGATGTTACTGTCCTGCATCCCGGGCCGATGAATCGCGGCCTGGAAATTTCCTGGGAGGTCGGCTACTGCGATAACGCCGCTATTCGTGATGAAGTGCAAAATGGTGTAGCAGTACGTATGGCACTCTTATTCTTGACTTTGACGGGGGGTAAGCAAATTGAAAACATTGATTAAAAACGGTCGTGTCATCGATCCCAGCCAAAATATTGATGCCATTATGGATTTATTGGTGGAAGACGGTGCAATCAAAGAAGTTGCGGCGGAGATTAAAGCTGCTGCCGATGAAGTATATGATGCCGATGGGCTTATAGTGGCGCCTGGTTTGGTTGACGTGCATACACATTTGCGTGAACCGGGCCTGGAAGCTAAGGAAGATATCGTAACAGGTACAATGGCTGCGGCAGCCGGCGGTGTTACGACTATCGCCTGCATGCCGAATACCAAACCCGTTATTGATAACTCTATCATTGTTTCCGGTATTAAGGAACGTGCCGCACGTGAAGGCTATGTTAATGTAGAGGTTATCGGTGCTATCAGCAAAGGCGAAGAAGGTAAAGAGCTGGCTGAAATGATCGATATGTCTGAAAAAGGCGCGATGGCGTTCTCGGATGACGGGTACTTTGTCAACAGTCCGCGTCTGTTTACACTTGCCGCCAAATATATAGGTGCTTTTGATAAAGTTTTGATTTCCCATGCTATCGAACCGGAACTGGGACATGAAGGCTACATGCATGAAGGTGCTGTTTCCGCACGTATCGGAGTGCCCGGTATACCTGCAATAGCAGAAGATATTGCTGTTGCCCGCGACTGTCTTATTGCCGAATATACCGGCGCACATGTACATATTGCGCATGTTGCCAGTAAAGGCGCTGTTGATATCATTCGCGGCTTTAAGAAAAAAGGTGTCAATGTGACCTGTGAAGTTACAGTACATCATCTGACTTTAACTGACGAGGCCTGTGCTACTTACAGCAGTGCTACCAGGGTCTCGCCGCCGCTGCGCAGCATGGATCATGTAGAGGCTTTGCGCGCTGCAGTTAAAGATGGCACGGTAGATGCGATCGTCACTGACCACGCTCCGCATGCTCCTGAAGAAAAAGACGTTGAGTTCCGTTATGCTCCCTGCGGATTTACGGGTTTGGAAACATCCGTTGGTGTAGTTTTAACTGATCTTTATCATACAAACATCTTCACAATTAACGAAATTATTGGTAAAATGAGTACAGAACCTGCGAATATTTTTGCACTAAAAGCTGGAAGTTTAAAAGTTGGTTATCCGGCAGATGTAACTATTATCGACCTTAACAAAGAATGGACTGTTGATAATACGAAATTTTATACACGCGGCAAGGTAACTCCTTTCCAAGGAAAACATTGTAAAGGCAAAGCCGTAGCTACGATGGTAGCAGGTAAATTCGTAATGAGAGATGGTGAAGTATGCAAACGATAGCAAGAAAAGGTAAATTGGTATTAAAAGACGGCAGTGTTTATGAAGGCGAGCTGTATGGTAAACGCAATGCGGTAGGTGAGGTTGTTTTCACTACCGGTATGAGCGGTTATCAGGAAACCTTAACTGATCCGTCGTTTTGCGGGCAGATTGTTGTTATGACTTATCCTTTAGTTGGAAATTATGGTACTAACGATCTTTTTAATCAGGGGCGAAAATCTTTTTTTCAGGGATATGTGATTAGTGAACTGTGTGATCATCCCAGCAACTGGCGCTGCGAAAAAACGCTGGAACAGTTTTTAGATGAACAGGATGTACCTGTACTGACAGGCGTGGATACGCGTGCGATTACCCGTAAACTTCGCAATTATGGTGTACTGCAGGGTGTTATCGTGCCGGCAGAAATGCCGCAGGAGGAAGTGGAAAAGCTGCTGGCTACACCAGAAGTACATGATCAGGTAGCTACAGTAACAACTCCTGAAATTTATACGCTTGGCAACGGCAAATATCATGTTGCGGTCATGGATTTTGGTATCAAACAAAATATTCTTGAATATCTGGCCAGTTTTGACTGCCATTTGACGGTTTTTCCTGCATATACTACAGCAGAGGAGATTTTGGCAGCACGGCCGGACGGTATTTTCTTAGCTAATGGCCCCGGAGATCCGAAGGATTTACAGCCGATCATTGAAGAAGTTAAAAAGCTGATCGGCAAGAAGCCTATTTTCGGCATCTGCTTAGGTCATCAAATTTTAGCTTTGGCTAATGGTGCTGATACCTTTAAAATGAAATTCGGGCATCGTGGCGTCAATCATCCGGTTAAAGACCTTTTGGAAAATAAGGTTCTGATCAGTTCACAAAACCATGGTTATGCTGTTGACGAAAAATCTTTAGCCGGTCTGAATGTGGAAATAACTAATATCTCACTGAATGATGGTACGATTGAAGGTTTGCGTTATCTTGACCATCCTTCTTTCGCAGTTCAGTATCATCCCGAGGCAAGCCCCGGACCAGGCGGCCATGAATATTTATTTAAACGTTTTGTAAAAATGATGGGAGGCCAAAACTGATGCCAAAGCTGCAAAATATCAAAAAAGTTCTTGTTATCGGTTCCGGCCCGATCATTATCGGTCAAGCTGCTGAGTTTGACTATGCCGGTACTCAGGCCTGCCGTTCTCTGAAAGAAGAAGGGCTGGAGGTCGTACTTGTCAACAGTAACCCGGCTACGATTATGACGGACGTGCATATTGCCGACCGTGTTTATATTGAGCCTGTTAATGTTGAATTTTTGGAAAGTGTTATTAAACGCGAGCGTCCTGATTCTTTGCTGGCAACTTTGGGTGGTCAGGTTGGCCTGAATCTTGCAATCGATCTGGAGGAAAAAGGTATTCTGCGCGAATATAACGTGCAGCTTTTAGGTACTCAGATTTATAGTATCAAGAGAGCAGAAGATCGTGAGCTTTTCAAAGAAACTATGGAAAAAATCAATCAGCCGATTCCGGAAAGCGCTATTGTTGAAACGATGGCGGCAGCGAAGGAATTTGCCCGTAAAGTCGGGTTTCCTCTGATCGTTCGGCCAGCATATACTTTGGGCG
>ERZ791864.2230-NODE-2230-length-10454-cov-2.767381_pt1 | contig 10454 bp, 13 predicted proteins | sample MGYA00510282_ERZ791864 | MGnify/ENA primary metagenome ERZ791864 (study PRJEB30046, sample SAMN00792087) | human gut metagenome | study: EMG produced TPA metagenomics assembly of the A metagenome-wide association study of gut microbiota in type 2... | reverse complement strand
AAATACGCATCCGTAAATGCTCTCATCAATGCATCTTTGTCTTCTTCCGGCAATTCACCACCGGCAAACAAGCCTGAAACATCGTCAATCAGTTCACGAAGATCCCGTACTCCTCTGCTGCCATATTCCTCTCTTGCTTTTTCAATAATGTCGCCCTCTTCTCCTATAAGACTGGCAACAGAAACGCCAAGTGCAGCCGCAAGTCTTGAAGCAATATCGATTGTCGGGTATCGTTCTCCGAATTCATAGTTTGCGATTGTTTTAGAAGAAATATCTGCAAGTCCCGCAAGCTTTTCACGGGTAAGTTTTTTTTCTTTTCTTGCCTCTAAAAGACGTTCACCAAAATTGTTCCCTTGTAACTCCATAATATTACCTACTTTCAGTAATGTTTTTCTACTACAGGAAAATATTTCCCATTTTCCTATTGACAAACGTAGAAGACAGTTGTATAATAATATGTGAACGAACGTTCTAATTTCAATATTATTATACTATATACTTATCAAAATGTCAAGTACTTTTAAGAAAAAGAGTTCTATTTATTTTAGAGGAGGTTGATCTATATAAGAAATAAATTTCTCGAAAGGAGTTCATATGCAAAGAATAAGCATTCGTAACATCAACAGTCAGAAGAAAGTCAAACCAAGACTTTTTGACCTTATCAAGGAAAATGACAATCATGAATGGATCGTAGAGATTCAAGGTAAGGAAGGAAAAGAAAAAGTTCCTTTATCAACTGTGCTGATTCAGATAACTGCTGCAATGCAATCCCAGGAATAAACCGAGTCGTAATCCGAATGTGAGATTCATGAACCGTATATTTCCGGATAATCAAATAAAATGGCTTTCGAGCTAACCGTTCCGTACAAGCTATCGAGAACAAACAGCCGAGTCATCATTATGGGTATAGGATAACTATGCCTATGTGATGGCTCGGCTTTTTTATGTGCTTGTAAATCCATGCTTCTATTTTCGTCAAAATAGATTTTGATTTCCATAACAATATTAGAAATATATATTTTTTATTGTGTGTCCTATGTATTTTATAGAAGAGGTTGACTTTTTAGGCTTTATATAGAAAGGAAATTTTTCACCTCAATCGTTATATATAGCAGAATCTGCCCCAAGCACGACATTAAACTGCTTATCAATATCCACTTCACCAACTGATCATTGGTGGCTTGAAGGTGTATGTTGATCACAAGTAAATAACACGGCTGCCATTCAAGCTGGATCAGAACGGAGAAATTTCCGTCCGGAATGCGGTCAGCTTTGTTATGCCCATTTGCAGCCAGGATTCCTCCGTTCAAAAGAAAACGGAGGAATTTTTTATGTATTATGTGCCAATTGAAATGACAAAAGAGTATGTCAGAGAGAACGAGATCCATGCAACTGTAAATGGCGAGATCATCAGGATCACACCGAATATGATCAAGAAGATCATACGCAATGGTGTCGTAACAGAAGTCTATTTTTCTGAAGTAGAAAACAAAGAAATCTATGACGAATATATGCGTTCTGTCTGGAGAGAAGAAAAAGCACTTGAAAGAGAAGACAGATGCTGGATTCCAAATGGAAAAGGAAAAATTGTACGCTGTACAGGAAACTGTGCTTCTTGTGAACACCGCAATGAAAATGCAATGCTTTCAATTGAAGCCGCAGAAGAAAATGGCGGATTAAATCTTGAAGCACTCGATGAAAAACCTGATGCAATTGTTGAAGATACAGAACTTCTCAAAGCTTTGTGGGAAAGAGTTGGTGAACTTTGTAATGAAGACCAGACCATTATTAAAATGTTTAGTAACGGGGCATCTGAACGTGAAATTGCTGCCAAGGTTAATCTTTCCCAGAAAGGCGTAAATAAACGTAAAAAGGCACTTTTTGAGCTTCTGAAAAATTATTTGAAAGATTTTTTCTGAAAATGGTACTCAAAACAAAAATATCTGTCCTATGTATAGTGAAGGGAGGTAAAACCATGGACAAGCAGAAAGAACTTATCGCACTTTTGTTTGCAATTAGTGCGGTATCCGAACGGCTGGCAAGAAACATGACAATTCTTGTACAACGAGCAAAGGAGGGAAAATCAAATGGAACCGATCATGCAACTTATCAACACGCTGAATGCTCTGAATGTCACAATGCAAAAGCTGACAGAAAAAATGACATCAGAGTACATCAACACATTTGAAAAGATCTGCACAGAATCTGAGACTCAAAAAGAACCAGAACCTGTGAAGGAAGAAAAGCCTGTTGACCGTCTGGAAGTCAGGGCGAAACTTGCAGAACTGACACGCCTTGGATTTTCAGACAAAGTCAAAGCATTGCTTCAAAAGCATGGAGCGGAAAGGCTGTCAGCGGTCGATGATGCGGAACTTCCTGCACTGATGAAGGAGGCTGAGGCACTTGGCAGCAAGGCATAACCAAAGAGCCCACGCTATTTTATCTGCCTCAGCAAGTTTCCGCTGGCTGAATTGTACGCCGTCTGCAAAACTGAATGCTGAAATCCCTGACGTAACAACAGAATATGCCCGTGAAGGCACTTGTGCTCACGAACTTGCAGAATTCAAAGTAAATCAGCTGCTTGGCATCAGGACGGACAATCCCACAGAAAATCTTGACTATTATGATCAGGAAATGGAGGACTGCACCGACAGCTATGCTCAGTACATTTCAGAAGTTATCAGTAAATACAGCGATCCCATCATAATGGTGGAACAACGTTTGGATTTCAGCCGTTATGTTCCCGATGGATTCGGCACAGGCGACTGTATCATCGTTGCTGATGATGTCTTAACTGTCATCGATTTCAAATACGGAAAAGGCGTTGCAGTTGAGGCAGAACATAATCCGCAGATGATGCTGTATGCCCTGGGAGCACTGGAGATGTTCAGCATTCTGTATGACCTCAACGAAATCAAAATGGTGATCTTTCAGCCAAGAATCGAGAATATCAGTGAATTTTCCATGCCGGCATCCGATTTATTGGACTGGGCAGAAAATGAACTGAAACCCAAGGCAGAACTTGCCGCCAAGGGTGAAGGAGAATTCTGTGCAGGAGAACATTGCAGATTCTGTAAGGTGAAAGCTGCCTGCCGCAAACGTGCGGAATACAATCTGGCAATTGCAAAATATGACTTTGCACCGCCGGATATGCTTCAGGACATCGAAATTGCAATGATCCTTGAAAGAGCAGACAGCCTTACAGCGTGGGCAGAAGATGTCAAGGAATATGCCCTTTCCGAAGCCTTAAAAGGCAGAAAGTGGAATGGCTATAAGGTCGTTGAGGGCAGGTCAAACCGCAAGTATACCGATGAAAAAATGGCTGCGGCTGTTGTAAAAGCGGCAGGGAAAGACCCGGACAGTGAACCAAAAATTCTCGGTATTACGGAAATGACCAAGCTGCTGGGAGGCAAGAAGAAATTTGAAGAACTTCTCAGCAAATATGTATACAAACCACAAGGAAAACCGACTCTTGTTCCTGTTTCCGATAAGCGGAAGGAATGGAGTGCGGCAGAAAACGATTTTCAGGAGGAATAAATCATGGCAAAGAAATTTATAAACCCGACAAAAGTAGTAACAGGAGAATGCAGATTCAGTTATGCAAATCTCTGGGAAGCAAAGGCAATGGACGAAAACAGTAAACCGAAGTACAGTGTTTCCCTCATCATTCCAAAGTCTGACACCAAGACTATCGCAAAAATCAAGGCAGCGATTGAAGCCGCTTATGAAGAGGGCAAAAGCAAGCTCAGCAACGGAAAATCTGTCCCTTCTCTCAGTTCTATCAAGACACCGCTTCGTGACGGAGATACCGACAGACCGGACGATGAAGCCTATGCAAACAGCTATTTCGTCAATGCAAACTCGATCACTGCTCCCGGTATTGTTGATGCAGACCGTCAGCAGATCCTGACACACAGCGAGATCTACAGCGGCATTTACGGCAGAGCCAGCATCACGTTCTACGCATTCAACACCAAGACTTCCCGTGGCATTGCCTGCGGATTGCAGAATGTCCAGAAACTCCGTGACGGCGAACCGCTCGGCGGACACAGCAGTGCGGAAGAAGACTTCGCTGATGATGAGGATTTTCTTGACTAACAGGACTTTTGGACAAATTTGTCCGAAAGAGATCTTTTAAAAATATTGTAGTTTTGCTCATTTTTGAGCAGAACTACAAATAGATTCAGACGGGTGGGCGTTTGGCTGAAAAGCTGGGTGGGTAAATAAAAAATCCCGCCATTTCTGACGGGATAAGATCAAGCGTGTGAGAGGGTATCGTTTTTGGTCAGCAAATAAACGCAATATTGATTCATGCTGATGCCCTCTTCTTTTGCGTGTGTTGCCAAGGCGTGATGCAGAGATTTCGGAATGCGAAGTTTAAACTGCCCTGAATAATCGTCAAGACTGACAGGTTCGGGAATGTCGATTCCCTCTTCCATTGCAGCGATAAGCCATTCTCTTTTTGCCGCTTCTCCATTTACAGCTGCCTGTTCCAAGGTATCGGCACAAGTAAGACAGCCTGGCAATTCAGGAAAAGATACAACGTATCCGCCTTCCTCTATATCCGGTACAATTTCCATTTTATACGGCAATTTCATATATGCATCAAGTGTTTTCATAGTGGTCACTCCTCTCCATTTTCAATCACTTCTTTGACCATCTGGACGTATACCTTTTTGATCGGTTCATGCTTGGGAATGGTGATCGGCATTTTGCCTGGTTTTCTGAATGTGTAATGGCTGCTGCCGCCTTTGGGCGAACACATAGTATAACCATAACTTTCAAGAACCTTTCGCAGTTCATCAAAACGCATATCCTTTGACAACGAAGTAATGCGTTCCAATAGCTTATCAAACTTAGACATAGGATTCCTCCTTACAAAGTATATTATACCACGATACCATATATGGTGTCAAGAGAAAAAGAAAGGAAATTATTTTGTATACAATCGATATAGAAACAAGATCCGATAAGGACATATCAAAATGCGGTGTCTACGCCTACACGGATACCCCATATTTTGATATTTTGTTGTTTGCCTATTCAGTAGACGGACAACCTGTTCAGGTGGTTGATATGGCAAACGGTGAAGAAATTCCGGAAAATCTTCTTGCTGCACTTGCAGATGAAAATGTAATTAAAAGGGCATTTAACTGTAACTTTGAGAGGGTCTGCCTTTCAAAATATCTGCGTGAGAATGATCCGCAATATTTCCAAAGTTACAGCATTTCCGAAGATACTGTTGGCGATTATCTCAGCCCTGAAAGCTGGCATTGCTCTATGATTCATGCAAGAACACTCGGACTGCCGTCATCACTTGCAGAGGTGGGAAAAGTTCTGGGAATCGAACAGCAAAAAATGACAGAGGGCAAGGCTCTCATCAAGTTTTTCTGTACACCTTATGATACGATTGGTAGTGTACCGCAGTTTCATAACCCAAAAGATTATCCTGAGAAATGGGAGATTTTTAAAGCATACAACAAACGTGATGTAGAGGCTGAACTGGAAATTGACAGAAAACTGTCACGTTTTCCTGTTCCCGATTTTATCTGGCAGGAATTTTATCTGGATCAGGAAATCAACGACCGTGGGATTCTGGTCGATATGCAGCTTGCAGATAAGGCGATTAACCTTGATGCAGAAGCTAAATCAAAACTGACTGCTGAAATGCAAATGCTGACAGGTGTAGAAAATCCAAACTCTGTCTATCAATTGCTGGACTGGCTTGAAAAGCAAGGCTATAAGTCAGATTCTCTCGGAAAAGCACAGGTGCAGGAACTGATAAAAACAGCAAAAGAGCCTGTAAAATCCGTGCTTGAAATGCGTTTACAGCTTTCCAAATCATCGGTAAAAAAGTATCAGGCAATGAAAATCGCAAAATGCGAAGATAAAAGAGTTCGTGGGATGTTTAGCTTTTATGGGGCATCACGCACAGGTAGATTTTGTTCAAAGATTATTCAAATTCAGAATCTTCCCCAGAATCATATTTCAGATTTATCAGAGCCACGAGAACTTGTAAAGTGTGGTTCTTTTGAAGATGTGCAGATGCTGTATGATGATGTACCTGATATACTCTCTCAGCTGATTAGAACTGCTTTTATTCCAAGGCAGGGTATGAAGTTTATCGTTGCGGACTTCTCCGCCATTGAAGCAAGAGTGATCGCCTGGCTTGCAGGTGAAGAATGGCGAATGAAGGCGTTTGCAAACGGTGAGGACATTTACTGTGCATCAGCATCAAAGATGTTCGGTGTGCCAGTTGTAAAGCATGGTGAAAACGGACATTTAAGGCAGAAAGGCAAGGTGGCAGAACTGGCGTGTGGTTACGGTGGCTCAGTCGGGGCGATGAAAGCAATGGGAGCAGATGCCCTCGGCTTATCTGATGTGGAACTAAAGCAAATCGTAACCGACTGGCGTGAGGCTTCTCCGCATATTACAGAACTTTGGTGGGCAGTAGACAGAGCCGTCAAAAAGGCGATAAAAGAGAAAACAACTACAGAAACCCACGGACTGAAAATGTCCTATGAGGCAGGATTCTTATTTATCCAATTGCCAAGTGGCAGACGCCTTGCCTACGCAAAGCCTCGCATTGGAGAGAATCAGTTTGGTGGCGAATCTGTCACCTACATGGGTATTAACGCTCAGAAGAAGTGGGACAGGCTTGAAAGCTACGGGCCAAAGTTTATTGAGAACTGCACACAAGGAATTGCAAGAGATCTGCTGATGTATTCCATGCAGACACTCTCCCACTGCCTCATTGTCGCTCATGTACACGATGAAATGATTATTGAAGCACCAAAGGATATGTCACTTGAAGAAGTTTGTCAGCAGATGGCAAGAACACCAAAATGGGCAAAAGGCTTGATTCTTCGTGCTGACGGTTACGAATGCGAATTTTACAAGAAAGATTAGGAGGAAAACAATGGCAAGCATATACAACAGCGAAAGATACTACAGTCCAACAGAATATGAAGCAATCGGCAGAATCGAACGTGAGGAAAGAGCGGCGGCGAAGGCTGCTGCCTTCCGACCAATCGTATATATCTGCTCACCGTATTCTCACGGCTGTATCAATACCAATATTGAAAAAGCACGGAAATACAGCCGCTTTGCCGTGGACAAGCATTATCTTCCGATTACCCCACACATTTATTTTACCCAATTTATGGACGACACGGTTTCGGAAGAACGTGAAACAGCAGTGTTCATGAACTTTGTGCTGATGAGCAAGTGCGTGGAGTTGTGGGTGTTCGGAGATACGATTTCCGCAGGCATGAAAGCTGAAATTGAACGTGCGGAAAGGAAACATATGAAGATCCGATATTTTACAGAAGAACTGGAGGAAAAGAAATGAAATTCACCATTTACACAGCCAATTGTACCGGCAACGAAAAAAATACCTTGTATCCAAACCAGAGGGTCATTACCTGTGAGGGAGATCTGAAGAAATCTATCACTGCTGACCATATATGTGCCAAATACAAGAATGACACAAGAAGTGATGCGAATTTTATTGTATCAGATGTTGTTCCGATGGACTGCGACAATGACCACAGCGATGATCCGGATGAATGGATCACACCGCAGTTTTTAGCGGATAATTTGACAGATGTTGCATTTGTGGTTACATACAGCCGTCATCATATGCTGGCGAAAGGGAATAAATCCGCAAGACCACGTTTTCATGTGTTTTTCCCCACAGCACCCTGCAATGATGCACTCTCCCACAAGGCAATAAAGCAGAAGATCCATAAGGAACTGCCGTTCTTTGACGGAAATGCACTGGATGCCTCACGTTTTCTTTTCGGCAGTCCGAGTGATGTATTCTGGCACGAAGGAAGTTTAACAATTGAGGACTGGCTCACGCTGATGCAGTCGAACCGCAACATTCCACAGGGACAGCGTAACAGCACTCTCTCACGTTTCGCAGGAAAGCTTGTCAAGCGTTTTGGTGTGAATGAGGAAAGTTATCAGAAGTTTCTGGAAAAGGCAGCAGAATGCGATCCGCCGCTCTCTGATGAAGAATTACAGACCATCTGGCGCAGTGCCTGCAAATTCGGAAAGAAGGTTGCATCTCAAGACGGATATATTGCTCCTGATGAATACGGCAAACATTCCCTCATCCCCGATGATTTTTCGGACGTCGGAGAGGCAAGAACCTTTGTGGATTGCTTTTCTGATGAGGTGGCATTTACCATTGCAACAGATTATTTACGATACAACGGAATCTACTGGGAAGAATCCGAACACGCAGTCACCCTTGCCATGATCGAACATACTGATATTCAGCTGGCAGATGCAGAAAAGCTGGTAGAAGCATCTCTTTTGAAACTGGAGAGCCTTGGCGTTTCAAGAGATCTGGCAATCAATGGCGGGAAAAAGTTCCGAGATGGTCTTGTGGGAAAACAGGCAGATGCCTATAAGGAATATCAGTATTATGCCGCATTTAAGGCATTTGTGATGAAATACCGTCATATCCGCAATATGACAAATGCTCTGAATGGCGCAAAACCGCTTGTTCTTCATACTCCCGAAGCCCTCGACAGCGATCCGATGCTCCTGAATACACCTGGTGGAACGTATTATCTGCCGGAAGGATTGAATGGCTGGAAACCGACTGACCCTGCTGACCTCTTAACGAAAGTGACGGCAGTAGTACCAAGTGATGAGGGTGAAGACCTCTGGAATGATGCGTTGCAGCTTTTCTTCTGCGGTGACCAGAGTTTGATCGACTATGTACAGATGATTTGCGGACTTTGCATTGTGGGCAAGGTGTATATGGAAGCGATGGTCATTGCATATGGTGACGGACGAAACGGCAAGAGTACGTTCTGGAATGTCATTTACAAGGTTTTAGGCAGTTACAGCGGTAACATTTCAGCGGATGCCCTGACGGTCAATTGCAAACGCAATGTCAAGCCTGAAATGGCAGAACTGAAAGGAAAAAGAATGATCATTGCGGCAGAATTGCAGGAAGGAATGCGGCTGAATACCAGTGTGGTAAAACAGCTTTGTTCCACCGATCCCATTTTCGCAGAAAAGAAGTTCAAAGCCCCATTCAACTTTGAACCCAGTCATACACTTGTGCTGTATACCAACCATCTTCCAAAGGTCGGTGCATCAGATGACGGAACGTGGAGAAGATTGATCGTCATTCCGTTTCATGCAAAAATTCAGGGTTCTAAGGACATTAAGAACTATACGCAGCACTTGGTCGATCAGGCAGGCGGTGCGGTGCTTTCCTGGCTGATCGAAGGTGCAAGAAAGGTCATCAAGGCAAATTATCAGATCACCAGACCGCAGTGCGTTTTAGATGCGATCGGCTCTTATCGTGAGGGAAACGACTGGCTTGGAAACTTCATCAATGAATGCTGTGAGGTGGATAAAAGCTATCAGGCAAAGTCCGGTGATCTCTATAACCGATACAGAGAATACTGCAATGAGAACGGAGAATACACCAGAAGTACCTCTGATTTTTATGCAGCTTTGGAACAGGCGGGATACAAGAGAAAGAAAATGCATAGCGGAAATTTCATCATTGGATTAAGTATAATTTCTGATTTTCTTGACTAAAAGTATGAAATCGACTTCCGATTCAGAAGTCCTAAAAAGCCCTAAATATCGGGATTGCGGAAGTCATCGGAACTCATATACAGACTTTACGCAGGCGAGAAAAAAGTATAATTTTCTCTCTATAGAAAGGTTTGTAAATGACTTCCGTAGACCTCCGCACCCCTAAAAATACAGGAGGAAAATCCATGTGGATCAAAAAAGAAAATATTATGTTCAATCTCAATCATTACGATGCTGTTTTACAAGACAGCTTCAGACCTGAAATTCTTTTTCTCTACGCAAATGATAGAAAGACCCCTGTCGCAATATTTGATGCAGAACAGGTAAGGAGAATAATTGAAGAAATAGCTGAGGCTATGAAAAACGGTGAAAGCGTGTATGTACTGCCATGCGAGAATCATTTATTGAAGAAAAACTCACAAAGGCAGTAAAGCAAAATGGCGGAGTCTGCTGGAAGTTCACGTCTCCCGGAACAGCAGGTGTTCCCGACCGCATCGTATTGATGCCAAAAGGACACATTGCCTTTGTGGAGGTAAAAGCACCTGGAGAAAAGCCGAGAAAATTGCAGTTTTCAAGACATAAGCTTCTGAGGCGGTTAGGCTTTCAGGTTTACGTCCTTGACGCCTTGGAGGACATTGACAAAATCATAAAAGAGGTGATGAGTAATGAAGCTTCATGATTATCAGGAATATGCTGTCAAATTCATAGAGGAACATAAGACAGCAGCTCTTTTCCTTGACATGGGCTTAGGTTGACAAAACCATAACAACCCTTACAGCTATCAATAATCTGATATATGACCTGTTTGAAGTCAGAAAAGTTCTGATTATTGCACCGCTGAGAGTAGCAAGAGATACATGGTCGGCAGAAGTGCAAAAATGGGA
>ERZ791864.2218-NODE-2218-length-10499-cov-13.054002_pt1 | contig 10499 bp, 9 predicted proteins | sample MGYA00510282_ERZ791864 | MGnify/ENA primary metagenome ERZ791864 (study PRJEB30046, sample SAMN00792087) | human gut metagenome | study: EMG produced TPA metagenomics assembly of the A metagenome-wide association study of gut microbiota in type 2... | reverse complement strand
TGCACCATCTGCTGCTGCTTGGACAGAGTAAAATCCATCGCTATATCCTCCTAACAGGTCTTTTTTCATTTACCGGAATAGCCCGGTGCAAACAAATTCCTCCCGACCGCTTTCCCCGCAGCCGGGAGAAATGTTTATCAGAATTTACAGCTGGTCAACAGGGGTCTTGGTGCGGTCTGCGTTGTAAACGTAGAAGCCCTTGCCGGTCTTGCAGCCCAGGTTGCCGCCGCGGACCATCTTGCGGATCAGCGGGCAGGCACGGTACTTGCTGTCGCCGGTCTCCTTGTACAGAACGTCCATGATGGCCAGGCAGATGTCCAGACCAACAAAGTCGCCCAGCTCCAGGGGGCCCATCGGGTGGTTGGCACCCAGCTTCATAGCGGTGTCGATACCGGCGATGTCGGAGACGCCCTCCATCTTGATGAAGGCGGCCTCATTGATCATCGGGATCAGGATGCGGTTGACGACGAAGCCGGCAGCCTCATTGACCTGAACGGGGGTCTTGCCGATCTCAACGCTAATCTTCTTGATGGTCTCGACGGTCTCGGCGGGGGTGTTCACACCGGCGATGACCTCGATGAGCTTCATGCGGTCAGCGGGGTTGAAGAAGTGCATGCCGACCAGAGGACGGCTCAGACCCTTGCCGATCTCGGTGATGGACAGAGAGGAAGTGTTGGAAGCAAAAACGCACTCGGGCTTGCAGATCTTGTCCAGCTCGCCAAAGGTGGTCTGCTTGACCTTCATATCCTCGAAAGCAGCCTCAACGATCAGGTCGCAGTCAGCGCACAGATCCTCTTTCAGGCCAGCGGTGATGGCAGCCATGCGGCGGTCAACCTCAGCCTGATCCAGCTTGCCCTTGGCAACGAGCTTGGCATAACCGGCAGCGATCTTGTTCTTGCCGCCATCGGCCCACTCCTGCTTGATGTCGCACAGAGCGACGGTGTAGCCCTCAACCTGTGCAAATGCCTTTGCAATGCCCTGGCCCATAGTGCCAGCGCCAATAACGCCTACCTTCATAGTAAGTACCTCCAAATTATGTTGTTGCGGGGCTGTAGGGGCGGGTGCTCGCATCCGCCCGCGGGGCGTCGGGGACGCCGCCCCCTACAAGATTGTAGTTGAATTTAGTTATTCGTGAAAACCGGCTTCGGTTTCGGTTTCTCGCGGCTCAGGAAGCAGCCCATACCCTCGACCTGGTCGTGGGTCTCGAAGCAGTCGCCGAACAGCTTTTCCTCGACCTCAACGGCCTTCTCAATGGGCAGGCTGATGCCGCCGTTGATGGCCTTCTTGCAGTTGCGGACCGCAATGGGAGCATTCTTGGCAATCTTGCCGGCCAGCTTTAGCGCGGCGGGCATCAGCTCCTCCTGCGTGTAGACGGCGTTGACCAGACCAATGCGCAGGGCCTCGTCTGCCTTGATGTTCAGGGCAGAGTAGACGAGCTGCTTGGCCATGCCCATGCCGACAAGGCGTGCCAGACGCTGGGTGCCGCCGAAGCCCGGCGTGATGCCTAAGCCCACTTCCGGCTGACCAAAGACGGCATTGTCGGAGCAGAGGCGGATGTCGCAGCTCATGGCCAGCTCATTGCCGCCGCCCAGCGCGAAGCCGTTGACAGCAGCGATGACGGGCAGCGGGAAGCTCTCGATCATCAGGAAAACGTCGTTGCCCAGCTTGCCGAAAGCCTCGCCCTCGGCCTTCGTCATCGTGGACATCGAGCCGATGTCAGCACCGGCGACGAAGCTCTTGTCACCGGCGCCGGTCAGGACGACACAGCGGACGGCGTTCTGATCGATGGCCTCAAAAGCGGCCTTCAAATCAGCCAGAACCTCCGGGTTCAGCGCGTTCAGCGCCTTCGGGCGGTCAATGGTCAGGACGGCAACGGCGTCCTGAATCTCGGTAGTAACAAAGGACATTGTGTATTCCTCCGGTAATTACATTTCAACGATGGTGGCGCAGCCCATGCCGCCGCCGATGCACAGGGTAGCCAGACCCTTATGCGCACCACGATGCTTCATGGCGTACAGCAGGGTGACGAGGATACGGGCACCGGAAGCGCCGACGGGATGGCCCAGCGCAATAGCGCCGCCGTTGACGTTCAGCTTGCTCTGGTCGAAGTGCAGAGCCTCACCGACGGCAACAGACTGAGCGGCAAAAGCCTCGTTGGCCTCGATCAGATCCATGTCGTCCACGGTCAGGCCGGTCTTGGCCATGACCTTCTTGGTGGCGGCGATGGGGCCCAGACCCATGACCTCGGGCTCAACACCGGCCAGAGCACCGGCAACCCAAGTAGCCAGAGGCTCAACGCCCAGCTCCTTGGCCTTCTCCTCGCTCATGACGACCAGAGCAGCAGCGCCGTCGTTGATGGCGGAGGAGTTGGCGGCGGTGACGATGCCGTCCTTCTTGAAGCAGGGCTTCAGCTTGCCCAGAACCTCCATGGAGCTCATACGGGGGCCTTCGTCGGTATCAAACACGGTGTCGCCCTTCTTGCCCTTGATGACAACGGGAACGATCTCGTCCTTGAAAGCGCCGTCGGCAATAGCCTTGGCGGCCTTCTCCTGAGAATGGAAGGCAAACTCGTCCAGCTGCTCACGGCTGATGGGGTTGTAGCCGTACTTCTTCTGGTAGGTCTCGTTGGTGCAGACATTCTCGGCGGTCATGCCCATGTGCATGTTGAAGCCGGTGGCATCCCACAGAGCGTCGTTGACCATCGTGTCGACCAGCTCGCTCTTGCCCATGGGGGAGCCCATGCGGTAGCCGTAGCGGCCCTTCATCATGGCGAACGGAGCCATGTCCATGTTCTCCATGCCGCCTGCAACGACGATGTCAGCATCGCCGGCCTCGATCATCTGGGCAGCCATGTTGACGCAGTTCAGACCGGAGCCGCAGACGACGTTGACGGTGACGGCAGGGGTCTCGATGGGCAGGCCGGCCTTCAGGGAAGCCTGACGAGCGACGTTCTGGCCCAGACCGGCCTGGATGACGCAGCCCATGTAGACATGGTCGACCTGCTCCGGCTTGACGTTGGCGCGGTTCAGAGCCTCCTTGATGACGATGGAGCCCAGCTCAGCGGCAGGGACATTGGCGAGGGTGCCGCCGAACTTGCCAATGGCAGTACGGCAGGCGCTGGCGATGACGATCTTTTTCATAAGTAGCCTCCTAAAAATTCTCTCTTTGGATGGACTATTGAGTAACAATTTATTTTCAGGCCGACGGAAGACGCGGCTTGAATGCGGTTTTACAGCTCCCCTGCCTCGCGCTTGGCAATGAGCGCACGCTCAACGTTGCGGGGCACAAAGCGGGAAACATCCTGCCCGTAGTGGGCGGCCTCCCGCACGATGGTGGAGGAAAGATAACTCCACTTGATGGCCGTGGCCAGGAACACCGTCTCGATCTCGGGCATCATGGCGAAGTTCGTGTGGGCCAGCTGAATTTCATTTTCAAAATCCGTGACCGCGCGCAGACCGCGCACCATGACGGTGGCACCCTTCTGCTTGGCGAAGGTGACCGTCAGCCCGTTGAAGGAGTCGATCTCGACATTCGGGATGTTCTTGCAGGACTCCCGCAGCATGGCAACGCGCTCCTCTACCGTAAAAAGCGGGGTCTTGGCGCTGTTGACCAGCACCGCGACGATCACCTTGTCAAACATACGGCTGGAGCGCTTGATAATATCGAGATGCCCGTTCGTGACGGGGTCGAAGCTGCCGGGATACATGGCGATGGTGGGCATGGGTGGTGAACCTTTCCGGTTGGATTTGCGCCTTAGTTGTTAAAAAATAAACAACATAAGGGGTAAAGCAAGGCACCGACGCCGACGCTGGCTCTTTGGGGCTTCTCCATTGGGTCAGAAATACGGCGGCAAGGTGCCGCTGCGGGCCGGTGTTTCCCGAACCGCTACTATAGTTTTACCATCTTGTTAAGGTTTTGTCAATGACGAATTTATTAAAATTCAGTCAGGATTTCGCAAACAGGAGGATTTCCTACCTATTTAAATATAGGCAGACACAGAAAAGGCGAAAAAAAGGCAAAAAATATTTTTTGATGCCGCGCTCCCCTTCCCCCTCTTGACCCACGGCGCATAACGTGTTATTATTTTAACATACGGGGCTTTTTTGAGAGCGGCCCCGCCTTTGGAAAGAAGCAAAACGAGGTGCTGTAAAATGAATTTTGAGGACCTGATCGCGAAAGTAAAGACCTGCGGCAAGCAGAAGCTGGCCGTGGCCGCCGCCGAGGATGACGCTGTTCTGGAGGCTGTCGACGCCGCCCACAAGCAGGGCATTGCCGACGCCATTCTGGTCGGTGATGAGGCTGCCATCCGCAAGATCGCAGCCGAGCTGAACATCGACCTCTCCGACTATGAGATCATCAACGAGCCTGACAAGGTGCAGGCCTCCCTGAAGGCCGTCAAGCTGGCCCACGACGGCGTGGCCAACATGTACATGAAGGGCCTGCTGGACACCAAGACCTTCCTCAAGAGCGTGCTGGACAAGGAAGTCGGTCTGCGCACCGGCAATACGCTGTCTCATGTGGCTGTGTTTGAGGTCAAGGGCATTGAGCAGCTGCTGTTCCTGACCGACGTCGCCTTCATGACCTACCCGACGCTGGAGGATAAGGTACATATCATCGAGAACACCGTCGCCGTTGCCCATGCCTGCGGCGTCGAGTGCCCCAAGGTCGCGCCGCTGGCCGCCGTTGAGGTCGTCAACCCGAAGATGCCCTGCACCGTCGATGCCGACGAGCTGCGCAAGATGAACGCCGAGGGCAAGATCACCGGCTGTGTCGTTGACGGTCCCCTTTCGATGGACATTGCCATTGATCCCGAGGCTGCCCACCACAAGGGTGCCCAGGACCGCCCGGCTGCAGGCCATGCGGACATTCTGCTGTTCCCCGACATTCAGGCCGGCAACCTCGTCTACAAGACGCTGGTCCACACTGCCGACTGCAAGAACGGCTGCATCCTGACCGGTACCAAGGTCCCCGCTATCCTGACGAGCCGCTCCGATTCCTTCCAGACGAAGGTCAACTCCATCGCACTGGCTGCTGTGGTCGCAGCGGGGCTGGATCAGTAATTGTAAAAAGCCTTCCCCATCGGGGGAAGGTGGCCGAGCTTAGCGAGGCCGGATGAGGGCTGTACCTGCTGTGGCTGCCCGTTTGCGGGCCATCACGGAGAGGCTGCCCCTCATCAGCCGCCTGTGGGCGGCAGCTTCCCCCCAAGGGGGAAGCCAAAGAATTTTAAAAGGAGACGTTACCAATGTCCATCAAAACCCTGGTCATCAACCCCGGCTCCACCTCCACCAAGGTCGGCGTGTTCGAGGACGAGACCCTGTTGTTTGAAGAAACGCTGCGCCACCCCACCGAGGAGATCGCCAAGTACGCCAGCGTCATCGACCAGAAGGACTTTCGCAAGGAGATCATTCTGGACTTCCTGAAGGAGAAAAACTGCGACCCCAAGACCCTGAACGTCATCGTGGGCCGCGGCGGCCTGCTCAAGCCCATCCCCGGCGGCACCTATGCCGTCAGCGATGCCCTGCTGGCTGACCTGAAGGCCGGTGTGCAGGGCCAGCACGCCTCCAACCTGGGCGGCATTCTGGCCCGCGAAATCGGCGATTCCCTGGGCGTGCCCAGCTACATCGTTGACCCTGTCGTTGTTGACGAGCTGACCGATAAGGCCCGCATTTCCGGTATGCCGGAGCTGCCGCGCCGCTCCATCTTCCACGCGCTGAACCAGAAGGCCGTCGCCCGCCGCTTTGCCAAGGAGAACGGCAAGCGCTACGAGGATCTGAACCTCATCGTCATCCACATGGGCGGCGGTGTCTCCGTCGGTGCGCATGACCACGGCAAGGTCGTGGATGTCAACAACATCCTCGACGGCGAGGGCTGCTTCAGCCCCGAGCGCAGCGGCACCGTGCCCGTCGGCGACCTCGTCAAGATGTGCTTCAGCGGTAAGTACACCCAAAAGGAAGTTTATAAGAAGATCTGCGGCAACGGCGGCTTTAACGGCTATCTGCACACGAACGATGCCCGTGAGGTCGGCAAGATGGCCGAGTCCGGCAACGCGCTGGCAAAGCAGGTTTGGGAAGCATTCTTCTACCAGATCGCCAAGGACGCCGGCGCTATGGCCGCTGTCCTGCACGGCAAGGTCGACCAGATCATCCTGACCGGCGGCATTGCCTACAACCCCTTCACCGCCAAGACCCTGACCGAGTACCTCGGCTGGATCGCCCCTGTCACCACCTACCCCGGCGAGGACGAGCTGCTCGCCCTCTGCCAGGGCGCTCTCCGCGTCATGACCGGCGAGGAAGAGGCCAAGAACTACTGATTCCAACATAAAATAAACCGCACCGCCGCTGACGAGCCAAATCGTCAACGGCGGTGTTTTTGTATGCTATAGTGCTGCGGTAGGGGCCGGGCATGCCCGGCCCGGTGGTGTCCCGTCGACGGGTGTTTTATGGGGATGCAGCGGGCCGCACATGTGCGGCCCCTACCGCGTGGCAAACCGGCAGTGGTCGGCGTCCTCGACGCCCCGCGGAGGGGTCAAGACCCCTCCCTACGGGGAACCCGTAAACGGCAGGCTGTAGGGAGCGGTCTTGACCGCTCCGGGCAGGCTTGCGCCCGCGCAGCGTTCCCGGGGGGAAAATCCCGCCCCTACGACTAAAATAAACGCACCAGCAATTTTTTGACAGCGGGTATCCTGCCTATCCACCAAAATACAACGGCCCCGGCTACGCGCAAAATTACCGCGTCCACATCAAAACGGAACGGTGCGGTATCGGTGCGCACAAAGAGCTGCGTGACCTCAATCACACTGCCGCCCACTACAGCAAGCCAGACGGCGGCACCCGCCCCACGCCAGCGGGGTGAGATGCGCGGCAGCAGAAGAACTGGCAAGGAAAACACAAAAAAGTTCATCCAAAAGACAAAATGCCCGCGAAACGCATATCCGGAGCCGTTAAGATACCCTTGACCTGGAACGAGACAGAACAGATATTGTGCGATTTGCCGAAATGGTACGAGATTTAAATCTTCCTGCCACGATGGGGCTTGCCAGAAATCCAGCACAGGGAACGCAACACACCCGGCAAACGCTCCGGCAAAGTACAAATCGAGCAGCCACAGCCCAGCCACGGCCATAGCTGATGCACGACGGAAGGCTCGCACCTCGGTCAGGGCATCGGTGCAAAGCAGCCGCAGCAGCCAAAAGGCGGATGTTGTAAAAACAAACGGAAGAGCAACGAGTAATAACAGAGATTCTATGCCAAAGCCATGGATGCCCGCCCCACCTGTCAGAACCAGCCGCAAAAATTGCAGCGTCAAAAACGCCGCAGCAAACAGCAGAAATCCGGCCAATACGGTGTAGGAACGGCGGCGGCGCAATTGGGGGCCAAGTTCCCGCGTGTAGTCTACCAGCTGACGCGTAGTGCGGGCCTCAGCTTCAACCGTCTGCATGGCAGGCGGCTGTAGGCGGCGTTCGCCAGCCAGCAGCTCACCTACGGTTATATCCAGCACGTTAGCCAACGGCAAAAGCAGAGAAACATCCGGCAACCCCTTACCTGTCTCCCAACGGCTGATGGCCTTGTCGGTCAGCTGGAGTTTATCTGCCAGTTGGCGCTGCGTCCAGCCCTTAGCGCGGCGCTCCGCTCCAATGAATCTACCGATTTTTGTGGCATCCATGTCTAAAACCTCCTTTTTGTTCTGTGCCCATTATAAAGAAAACGCGCTCATTTTGGCAACCTATGCTCCATAGAGTTGCTAAAACAAACGCGTTTTCGCTGAAATTTATTCGTTCCGGTTCTCGCTCTTCCCCAACTCCAGTTGCCGGAAGCCCTCGCCGTGGACCTCGTTGGATTGCAGCATGATGATGAAGCAGCCGGGGTCGATGGCCTGCACGGCGTGCTCGATCTCGTAGAGCTGCTTGTTGGAGCAGGCGCAGAGCACGACGTCCTTCGGCTGGCCGCCGTAGCCCCCGTGACCCTGCAAAATCGTCGAGCCGCGGTCCGCCACGCGGTCAATTTCCGCGCAGGCGGCCTTGCCGTCATCGGTCACGATCATGGCCAGCATCGAGGACGAGAAGCCGAACATCATCTTGTTGATGACAGCAGACACGATAAAATTAAACATGATACCGTAAATAATGGAATCAACATCCTGGAACACCGCACCGTTGAGCAGGATGACCGCCAGCGCCGCCGCAAACGTGATGTTGCCGAACGGCAGGTGCGGATGCCGTGCCTTGATGCCCATGGTGATGAAGTCAAGGCCGCCGGTGCTCGAGTTGTTCATGTAGATCAGCGCGTCGCCGATACCGCCGACCACGCCGCCGCAAATCGTCGCCAACAGGCGGTCCCCCTGGTAGACCGGCATCAGCGGCAGCAGATAGTCCGTAAAGATTGCAAAGAGCACCATGCAGTAGATACTGCGAATAAAGAACGATCTGCCGAGTAATTTATAGGTGCAGAGGATGATGGGAATGTTGATGAGCACATTGCTCAGGCCCATGGGGATGCCGAACAGGCGGTATAAGATGGCGCAGATGCCCGCAATGCCGGTGACCGGGACCTCGGCGGCCACGGCAAAGCTGTAGATACCGGCGGCGGAGATGAAGCAGCCCAGGGTCTGCAAAAGCAGGTTTGTGTATTTGTTTTTCGTCATGGGGGACCCTCCTCAACAAAAAAGCCGGGAGCAAACAATGCTGCTCCCGGCTGAATTTTCAGGTTCAGACGTTCTTTTTGATCTTGGATGCGCTGTAGGTGTTCATGGCGGCGCTGTTCAGGTTGTGGTCCAGCGCGGCACCGGCGGCGTAAAGCTCATCCTGGATGGCGTCAGATTTCATGCTGGTCAGCAGGTCGTACATGCTGTCCAGATCCTCGACGGTGTAGGTCTTGAACGGGTCGATCTTGCGGGCGACGAGAACCGTCGTGCCCAGGTCGATGGTCGTCCAGTGGTTCATACCGGCGGCATCCAGCGGGTCGGTCAGGTTGTTGTACTCGTCGCTGCCGTAGCTGCTCAGATCGCTGGGCGTGTACAGCTGGGATGCGGCGTAGTAGACGGCCTGGCTGGCGTCCATCGTGCTGCCCATGGCGGCCATTGCCTCGGGCACGTAGGTCATGGCGGCGGTGTACAGGGCACTGCTGGACGCAGTCTCGGCAGTAGCAGTCTCGTTCAGCTCGGCCATGCAGCTCTCTGCCGTGGCCATGATGGCGGCCTTCTGGTCGTCATCTGCCATCGAGTAGGTGGAGTAGTTGACCAGAGGGAACTGGACGGCCTCGATGTAGTAGCAGTCGTTGTTGATGTAGTCGGTGTACTCGGCGTCAGTCACGGGGCTTGTGCCGTCGGGACCGTAAGTCATCTTCAGCAGGACTTTGGCCTTCTGGGCGTTGAGCAGGTAGGCCTCCACGCTGGACTTGCTGATACCGTTGGCGGTGTACAGATCACCGTTGGAGCTCCACAGGCTGTCCGCAGTCTTGGCGGCTTCGGCGGTGGCAGTGTCGTCCAGCACGCCGTTCTGCTCGGCAAACTGCTTTTCCACGGCAGCATAGTACTCAATGGCGTGGGTCGTCAGCTGGGCAACGTAGTCACTGCCGACGGCGGTGACATCCTCGCCGTTGATCGTACCGGTGCAGGTGGCCTTCAGCACGGCCTTGACGTCGGACGCGGTCTCGCCGGTGGCCAGCTCCGCAACACCGGAGGCGGTGTTGTAGGAGTTGTACTGGGCCAGCAGATAGATGCCTGCCGGGATCTCGACCCCGCCGATGGAGCCGACGGTGGACGGCGCGGACATGGCACAGCCAGCCAGCGCCAGCACCATGGAAACAGCCATAGCAAGGCTGAACAGTTTGGTTTTAATGGAACGCATGAATTGGTTCTCCCCTTTATGATTGGCTTTGCGGCACAACGCCGCAGCATAAATGCTATTATACCGCATTTTTGCCGCTATTGCAAGCCCCGCGGGGGTGTGATATACTTGTGAAAAATGTGTGGGGCACCTATGCAGGGGCCGCCTATATGCGGCCCGCAGTTTTCCCGTGAAAGGCCGACTGTTTTACACGAGTGGGCCCTACAAAACTACCGAGGAGATCCACTATGCTTTTGACCACTGAACTCGACAAATTGTCCGGCACTGACTGGCAGCTGTTTTTTGCGCAGGAGCGCGCAAAGCCGTACTTTGCGGAGCTGGATGCCTTTGTGACGGCGGCTGCGGCGGAAAAAACCGTCTACCCCGCGGCGGAGAACATCTTCGCCGCGTTCCGCGCCTGCCCGGTGTCGGCGGTGCGGGTCGTCATTCTGGGGCAGGACCCCTACCATGAGCCGGGTCAGGCCATGGGGCTGTCCTTCTCGGTGCCGGACGGCTGCAAGGCTCCGCCGAGCCTGCGCAACATTTTTAAGGAGCTGGAGGCAGAGCTTGGCCCCGGTTGTGCCGCACACACCGACCTGACGCTGTGGGCGCGACAGGGTGTGCTGCTGCTGAACACGGTGCTGACCGTGGAGCAGGGCGCGGCCAACGCCCATGC
>ERZ791864.2211-NODE-2211-length-10512-cov-3.108157_pt1 | contig 10512 bp, 11 predicted proteins | sample MGYA00510282_ERZ791864 | MGnify/ENA primary metagenome ERZ791864 (study PRJEB30046, sample SAMN00792087) | human gut metagenome | study: EMG produced TPA metagenomics assembly of the A metagenome-wide association study of gut microbiota in type 2... | reverse complement strand
GAAAATAGCTCGTTGCCAGTTCCTTCTTTTTTTTTATGTTTTTACATACTATTAATCATAAGTTCAAATTGAAATGATAATTTTATTCTATATGGAGGGGAAAAGATGTTACAAATAACAGATATCTGTAAACAGTATAAAACGGGAAATTTTATTCAAAAAGCTTTAGATCATGTCAGCCTTAATTTAAGAGATAATGAATTTGTGGCGATACTTGGTCCAAGTGGCTCTGGTAAAACCACACTTTTAAATATTATTGGTGGATTAGATAGATATGACAGTGGAGACTTAATTATCAATGGTATCTCTACAAAAAAATATAAAGACCGAGATTGGGATTCTTATCGTAATCACACAATCGGTTTTGTTTTCCAAAGTTATAACTTAATTCCACATCAGACAATTTTATCCAATGTTGAACTTGCGCTTACTATTTCTGGTGTTTCTAAAGCACAAAGAAGAGAAAAAGCAATTGATGCTCTTACCAAGGTAGGATTAAGACAACAAATTCATAAAAAGCCTAATCAGTTATCAGGAGGACAAATGCAACGTGTTGCTATTGCAAGAGCATTGGTTAATGATCCTAATATTTTATTGGCTGATGAACCAACAGGAGCCTTAGATAGTGAAACGAGTATACAAGTTATGGATTTATTAAAAGAAGTTGCTAAGGACAGACTTGTTGTTATGGTTACTCATAATCCAGAACTTGCCAAAGAATATGCAACACGTATTGTTACATTAAAAGATGGAGTTATTTTAGATGATACAAACCCATATCATGTTAAAAGTTTTGTCCCACAACATCGTAATATGGGGAAAACATCTATGTCTTTACTTACATCACTATCCCTTAGTTTTAATAATTTGAAAACAAAAAAAGGAAGAACTTTTTTAACATCTTTTGCAGGTTCTATAGGGATTATAGGAATAGCTCTTATATTATCTTTATCAAATGGTGTTAATACGTATATTCAAACAATTGAAGAAGATACGTTGTCAGAATATCCTTTACAAATTACAAGTACTGGTATAGATATGTCATCAATGTTAGTAGATGATAGTCAAGATAAAAAACAATCTTCTAAAAATGATATTCAAGTAGCTAATATGATGACTACAATGTTTTCTAAAATTGGATCAAATGATTTAGAATCATTAAGGAGTTATATTCAAAGTAATCAAAAACAATTAAAAAATTATTCCAATGCAATCGAATATACTTATAGTGTGACACCACAAATATATCGCTATCAAGATAATACTTATAGACAAGTTAATCCTGATAAAACATTTAGTTCACTAGGAATGGGATCATCTACAAGTTCAAATAATATGATGTCTTCCATGATGTCTACAGATGTCTTTAAATCCATGCCTAAAAATACCAACTTATTTAGTGGACAATATGATATGAAAGCAGGTCATTGGCCAAAAAAATATAATGAATGTGTTGTTGTTCTTTCTTCCTCTGGAAAGATAAGTGATATGATGGCTTATACACTTGGTTTAAGAGATTCATCAGAATTAGATCAAATGGTACAACAGTTTGCTAATGAAGAAGATGTAGATGTGACATTAAAAGAGGATGATTATAGTTATCAAGATATTTTAAATAAAACATTCAAACTTGTTAAATCGGCGGATTATTATGAATATGATGAACAATATCATGTATATAAAGATAAATCTAATGATCAAACATATATGAATCAACTTGTTCAAAATGGTGAAGATTTAAAAATTGTAGGCATTGTCCAACCTAAAGATGACCAAACAGCGACCATGTTATCAACAGGAATTTATTATCCATCATCGCTTGTACAACATATTATAGAAAAGTCATCTACAACTCAAATTGTTCAAGATCAATTAAAAAATAAAAATGTGAATATTTTTACAGGAAATGCTTTTGAAGAAAAAAATTCACAATTTGATTTAAGTTCATTATTTACAATTGATCAAAACAAAATGCAATCAGCATTTAAGTTCAATACACAAGCTTTACAATTAGATTTTACGAATTTAAATCAAGAACTGACAAATCTATCACTTCCAACATTAGACATGAATCAAATAATTAATCAAATTCAATTTAATGTTTCAAGTGATCAACTTGATCATTTAGCTAATTCTTTATTAAATGGTTATTTAGAATATGAAAAAAATCATCCAGAAGTAAATATTAATCAAGCTACACAAGAATTTATAAATTACTTGCAAACAGATCATGCACGTCAAGTTATAGAAGAACAAGTAAAGAAATATATTGAAGATGGTATTGATCAAAATGAAATGCAACAAATTATCAATGCAGTCTTAGACGATTATAAAAAACAATTAGGCGCAAATGACTTAGATATTACAAAAATAAATGAGTATTTAATGAGCTATTTAAATTCTCAAGAAGCAAAGAATATTTTAACTCAAGAAATGACATCTATTATACAATCAACAAACATAGAAACACAAATTTCTCAAATTATGTCTCAATATATGCAATCATCTATGCAAAATTTATCATCCTCTCTACAAAGAGGTATTCAAAAAAGTATGATGTCTATGAGTTCTTCAATGGCAAATGCTTTTCAATTTGATAGTCATGCTTTTGCAGAAGCAATGAGCTTTAGTGGTGATGAAAATGATTTTATGAGTATTATTTCATCAATGATGACAAGTGAACAAGATTCATATGATAATAATATAAAGAAATTAGGATATGCTGATTTTAAAAAACCAGCAAGTATTAGTATTTATCCTAAAAACTTTGAAAGCAAAGAAAAAGTGATTCACTTTTTAGATACGTACAATCATAAAATGGAAAAAACAAATCAAGAAGAAAAAGTCATTACGTATACAGATTTTGTGGGAACATTAATGTCTTCGGTAACTGATATTGTTAATGTCATTAGTTATGTCCTTGTAGCCTTTGTAGGTATTTCATTGGTTGTTTCTTCAATTATGATAGGTGTTATTACGTATATTAGTGTTTTAGAACGTAAAAAAGAAATTGGTATATTAAGAGCCATAGGGGCTTCTAAACGTAATATTTCGCAAGTATTCAATGCTGAAACATTTATTATTGGCTTGTTTGCAGGTCTTATTGGAATTATTATTACATTACTCGCTCTTATCCCAGCTAATATTGTTATTCACAATATTGCAGATACAACAGCTGTTAATGCTTCTTTACCACCAGTTGCAGGAATTGTTTTAATTATTTTAAGCGTGATTTTAACTCTACTTGGAGGAATTGTTCCTTCTAAAAAAGCAGCGAAAGAAGATCCTGTAACAGCGTTAAGAACAGATTAAAAAGTCTTTCTATTAGACTTTTTTTTCTTTAGATATATAATAAAATCAAGGAGTGAAGATTATGGTAAAAGTAGATTTAATAACAGGTTTTTTAGGATCTGGTAAAACAACTTTCATAAAAAAATATGCTCAATATTTAATTGATCAAGGATATAGAATTGGAATTATTGAAAACGATTTTGGTGCAGTTAATGTTGATATGATGTTATTACAAGATTTAGAATCAGAAAACTGTGAATTAGAAATGGTAGCAGGAGCTTGTGATAAGGATTGTCATCAAAGACGTTTTAAGACAAAATTGATATCTATGGGAATGAGAGGGTTTGATCGTGTTTTAGTAGAACCGTCAGGTATTTTTGATGTAGAAGAATTTTTTGATGTTTTACATGAAGAACCTCTTACAAATTGGTATGAAATAGGAAATGTATTTGCAATTGTAGATGCCTCATTAGAAAAGAATTTATCTAAAGAAGCCTCTTATTTACTTGCAAGCCAAATTGTAAGTGCAGGAAAAATTATTTTAAGTAAAGTAGATACTACAAGTAAAGGAAGAATTGTAGAAACAATTCAACAAATGAATGATACACTTGCTTTATTTCATGGAAAACCTCTTTCACAAGAAAGATTAAAAATTAAAAAATGGGATGAAATGACCCAAGAAGATTATCAAGAATTATTAAATAGTCAATATACAAATGATTATATTGAAAAATTATGGTTTAACCAAAATGATGCTTTTCAATCTCTTTATTATATGAATAATAGATTCAATCAAGATGAATTTATTCAAAAAATAAATCATATATTTAAAGATCAAGATTGTGGTCATGTCATGAGAGTTAAAGGTTTTTATCAAAAAGAAAAACACTGGTATGAAATCAATATGACTCAAGAAGATACCTCTATACAAGAAATCAATCAAGGGCAAGATGTCATAATTGTTATCGGTGAAGAACTAAATAAAAATAAAATAGATCAATATTTTAAATAGAGATGTCAAAATCTCTATTTTTTGTTAGAATGAATCCAAGTAGGTGAAACAATGAAAATTATAAAATATTTATTACTGATATTTTTTATCATAAGTTTTATTATTTTTTTACTTCCTTTTTTATTAAAAGGAATCTTAAATATTGGAAATATAGCAGGAATGATAGTTTCTTTAGGCTGTTTCCTTATTATCTTTTTTAATAAGCCATTACATCATTTGATTTTTTCTAAAATAATATTATCTTTCATAATCATCCTTTTAGCAATTATTTCTACGTGTTCTTATAAAATACTTACAAATATGAATATATTACCTCAAGAAGAAACAACAGTTGTTGTTTTAGGATGTCGTGTTAAAAATAAAAAACCAAGTCTTGCATTAAAAGAAAGACTTGATAAAACATATCAATATTTAAATGAAAATCCTAAATTACAATGTATTCTATCAGGTGGACAAGGTGCTAATGAAGAAATATCAGAAGCTAAATGTATGTATCAATATCTTGTAAGTAAAGGAATTGATCCTCATCGCTTATATCAAGAAGATAAGTCTACTTCTACAAGAGAAAATATATTGTTTTCTTATCAATTAATTAAAAAAGAAAATTTACCTAAAGCAATCACGATTATTACAAATGAATTTCATGAATATCGTGCACAAACAATAGCTCGTCGATTAAATATCAAAAGTTATGCTATAAGTGCTCATACTGCTTGGTGGTTATTTCCTACATATTTTGTAAGAGAAATCTTTGGCATTGTTTATGAATTTATTTTTTAGGAGGTAAGATTATGGGAGGAATAAGTGTGTTAGTAGTTTTAGGTTTATATATGTCTTTTTATGCGGTATATCTTTTTTTGATCTTTATCAGCATCTTTTATCTTGTTGAAAATTATATTTTTGAAAGTCTTTTTCTTTATAATAAAACACATTCAAAGAAATCATGGATTCCTTATTACAGTAAATATCTTCTAGGAAAAGAAGTAGCATTGGAAAAGGAAGGATTATTTTTAATGATGATTGAAATTATGGGAACAATTCTTTTTTATCTCTCTTTAAATGTTCAATTAGGTTCATTAGATACAATTATCTTTTTATTATTTTTAGGATGTGTTTTACTTTCTTTTATTATGAATATTTATATTTTACATCAAATTATAAAAAAGGTTTATCCTAAATATGGAGATTGGATCACTGTTTTCAATGTTTTAACATTGGGATTTTTTAGATCTATAAGTTTATTCCTTGTTAGAAATAAATAATAAAAAGACTATCTTTTTTTAAAGTTTGTGATAATATATTACACGAAATATGAGGTGATTGAGATGAAACAAGTTGTTTTAGAATTTGATGATGAAGAAATGGAATTATTAGAAGAACAATTTAAACAAATTCAAGATGTTGCTGGAATGGAAACAATTGAAGATTATATATATTATGCGACAATGTCACATTGTAAAACAATGCAAGCAGCATCAAAAATGTTTGGACAATCAGGTGATATTGAAAAACTTATGGCTGATGAAAATGTTCATGTTGGTGTTGTAAACATGCCTATTCAATTATCTAATGTAGAAGATAAAGATGAATTTAGTAGGTATTTAAATGATGTTTTAAATGATGCCGTAAAAGACTTCATGAATCGTAATAATGAACCACTAAATTAAAAAAGCACGTGAGTGCTTTTTTAAATATCTTTTACTTTTTGAGAAAACTCATCAAACCAATCAGAATGATAATTTTCAACATAACCTTGATCAGACAATTGAGTCAATTCACTATCAATAGGTAATTGACCAAGTAATGGAAGTTGATAACGATCAGCCACTTCTTGGCTATGACTCTTACCAAACATATAAATTTTCTTATCACAATCAGGACATTTAACATAAGACATATTTTCAACGATACCAATAATATCAACATCCATTTTTTTAGCCATATTAACAGCTTTACTTACAATCATCCCTACAAGTTCTTGAGGACTTGTCACAATGATTATACCATCTAATGGAAGTGATTGAAAAACTGTAAGTGGAACATCTCCTGTTCCTGGAGGCATATCAACAAACATATAATCAACATCTCCCCACATTACATCAGACCAGAATTGTTTGATCATTCCTGCAAGTACGGGACCACGCCAAATAACTGGTGTATCATTTGATTCTAATAATAAATTCGTAGACATAATTTTAATTCCTTGACTACTTTCAACAGGTGTGAATTCTTTACCATTAGATAAAACTTGTTTGTTTTCTACGCCAAAAATACGCCCTATAGAAGGTCCTGTAATATCACCATCTAGAATAGCTACTTTATATCCTTCTCTTTGTTTAGCAAGCGCCAATAATGAAGTTACTGAAGACTTTCCAACGCCTCCTTTACCACTTACAACACCAATCACTTTTTTTACATGAGAATGTGCATTCATTGGTGCTAAAAAATCTTTTTTTGAACATGTACTTTTACATGAATTACAATCATGATTACAATTAGCCATACTACTCTCTCCTTTAACCTCTATACATTATAACCTAAAATCAAAAAATAAAAAAACAATATGATTGACTTTATATTAAAAACTCTTAATAATTAAATCTATGGAGGGAATTTATGAAAAATTTAACCACAGGTCATCCTTTAAAACTTATCTTTTTCTTTGCTTTACCTTTAATGTTCGGTAATCTTTTACAACAACTTTATATCATGGTAGATACCATGATTGTAGGACGTTTTGTAGGTGTTGATGCATTAGCTTCTATTGGTGGAGCAGATTGGATCAACTGGGCTATTTTAGGACTTTTAATGGGTTTTACACAAGGATTTTCAATTCGTGTATCTAATTGTTTAGGGGCTAATGATGAAAAAGGAATGGAAAAATCAATTGCGATGTCCTATCTTTCATGTTTTGTAATAGCAATTTTAGTTATCATTTTTTCACAAATAATTATCGAACCTTTATTAAAACTATTAAATACACCAAGTCATACAATTCAAGGATCTATTACCTATTTAAGAATCATGTCTGGTGGAGCTTTAATTGTAATCTTTTATAATTGTTTTTCAAGTATTTTAAGAGCTATAGGAGATAGTCGTACACCGCTTATTGCAATGGTCATTGCTGCTTGTTTAAACGTTATACTCGATTTATTATTTGTTTGTATCTTTCATCAAGGAATTGCTGGTGCAGCAATAGCAACATTGATTTCACAATTATTTGCAGCTACTTTTTGTTATTTTAAATTAAGAAAAGAATTACCCTTTAAAATTAAAAAAGAAAGTTTTCAAATAGATCAAAAACTTATTTATCAACTCATTAAATTAGGTTTACCATTAGCTTTTCAAAACTTGATTATTGCTTTTGGTGGAATTGTTTTACAATCTGTAGTTAATGACTTTGGTTTCTTATTTATTGCTGGTTATACAGCAACAAATAAACTCTATGGAATATTAGAAGTTGTTGCTATATCCTTTGGTTATGCAATTACAACCTTTGTTTCACAAAACTATGGAGCTAAAAAATATCAAAGAATGAAATCCGGTGTTTTTCAAGCAAATATTTTATCTGTTTTTATTTCCATTGTTATTATGATCGTTATTCTATTCTTTGGTAAAAAAATATTATTACTTTTTATATCTACGACACCAAAACAAACACAAATTGTTTTAAAATATGCTTATGATTATTTATTTACAATGGCTGTTTGTTTACCAGTTTTATATATGTTATATTCTTATAGAAGTGCTCTTCAAGGAATGGAAAATACGATTATTCCAATGGTATCAGGAATTGTTGAGTTAATTATGAGAGTATCAGCAGCACTTATTTTACCGCATTATATGGGTGTTTATGGAATATATTTAGCAGAGGTTCTTGCTTGGATTGCTGCTGCAATCATGCTTTATATTTTTTATCATATAGATTTACATCAATTAGATAAAGGAGTTATGTAATTTGGGTTGGCTTATTTTTATGTGGTTTGTCATTTTAATTGTAATGCTTATTCTTTATTTTATCATGATTGCATTTAAGGTAAGTAAGTTATATCATGATATTGCAGAGCGCCCTAATGATGATTTTGTTAATATATCAAAGTTTAAAGAAAGGATGATGAAATAATGTTAGGAACATTATATGTTGTTATATCAAGTTCAAAAGAAGAAGATTATCAAAAAGTAAAAGAGGAATTATTAGAAATCTATCCTGATTTTTCAGTATCTCCTTACAAAGAATCACAAATGGAAAAAGATGCTGTTGAATTCTTTGCGACTTGTCAAATAACAAAAGAAAAAGCACAAGAAGTTTTAGGTCAATTAAATAATGATTGGGATGGAGAAGTAGATGATTGTATTGCTTATGGATTTAATACAAAAATGTTTGATTCTCTTGTCTATCATTTAAATTTTCAATTATACGATTAAAATGGATGCCATGGCATCCATTTTAATTTGTATAAATTCCTGAAACAGTAAGCGTACTAGTACCTACAGGAATAGCTAAATTAGGAATTGTAAGTGTTGTTCCAGTAACATAAGTTGTTGGATCATAGATAATAGGTGTAGGTGAATCAGGTGTTGTTAGAGAAATACTATTAATTGTATATCCTGTTGGGAAAACATCACTAAATGAAACATTTGTTGCAGTTTCATTACCATTATTGATAATTTGGAAAGTATAAACAAGTGTGTCTCCACTATAAATACTAGCTTTATTTGCTGATTTGGTAATATCTAATGATACATAATTTGCTAGTGTGACAGTTGCACTAGGATTTGGTGTGACAGCAACGATAGGACCAGTGGTTGATCCACCATTGGCTGTAATTGTTTGTGTATTTGTAAGCACATCTGGTCTTGTTGTAGGTGTCGTTGTTTCAAAAATAATAAGCACATTATCATTAGGATTTATTACATTATCAATGGTAAAAATAACTGTATTATTTGTTATTTGTACGTTTACTTCAATCGGTGTACCATTTAAATAACCTTCTACACTATTATCAATATATTGAGTGAGTCCTTTAGCTAAATCATCGACAACTGTTAAATTATAAAGTGAAGCACTTCCTGTATTTTCTACTCTTGTTACATAAGTGATTGTTTGATTAGGGGTATAAGTATCAAGAAGTGCTTCTTTAGTAGCAGTTAAGTCATAGAGACTTAATATTTGAGTTGTTACTGTATTTGAATTAGTTGTCATATTGTTGTAAAGCAAAGTGGCTTGATTGGCTATATTGTCCATAAATAACCTCCTTTCATTGTACTATATGAGGAATTAAAAAAAGATGTATGGACAAAAGGGCATAGAATAATTATTATTTTTGTGATAGAATTTCAAGTAATTTAAGGAATCGAGGAAAGATATGGATAAGAAAAAAAGGTTATCGGATGATATTGCTGAGATGCTCCTTTCGATGATCGTCGTTGAAAAGAAATATTTACCAGGAGATAAACTTCCTAATGAGATTGAATTATCTAAAGAATTAGGAGTTAGTCGTATTACATTAAGAGAAGCGATACGTATTTTAGTAACACGACATGTTTTAGAAATTAAAAGAGGGAAAGGAACTTTTGTTAGAGAAGATTATGATGTTCAAAGTTATGAAAAGTTCAATATACTTCCAGAAGTTAAAATGGGGGCAGATGATCTTTATGAAATTCGTTTGATTTTTGAACCAGAAATTGCTTATTATGCAACCCTTCGTGCAACAGATAAAGAATTAGAAAGAATTAATGCTTTAAAAAACGAAATTGAAGAATGTATTACAAATAAAAAAAGTTATGCAAAACAAGAAATGTTATTTCACTGTTCTATTGCTCAAGCAACTCATAATGAATTTATGTCTAGGTTAGAACCAGTACTTCAAGAATCTATTCAAAAAGGGGTATTTCTTTATGAATATGAACATGTTTCTAATCAAAATATTATTTCAGATAATAAAACGATTATGGAGTTTATGAATGCAAGAAACGCTGAAGGAGCTAAAAGTGCTATGCGTATTCACATCTTGAGGGCAATCAATCAATTAAAGTTAGAAAAGAAATAATTGATGATTGTTAAAAAAATATTTAAAGAGAGCAGACAACGCTATTGACATAAGACAACGTTAGACGTATAATGGGTAACGAAAAAGGAAATCGAGTAATAAAAATTAAGGGGGATATTAAAAATGGCAAAAATTTTTTATGAATCAGATTGTGACTTA
>ERZ791864.2210-NODE-2210-length-10512-cov-4.655159_pt1 | contig 10512 bp, 8 predicted proteins | sample MGYA00510282_ERZ791864 | MGnify/ENA primary metagenome ERZ791864 (study PRJEB30046, sample SAMN00792087) | human gut metagenome | study: EMG produced TPA metagenomics assembly of the A metagenome-wide association study of gut microbiota in type 2... | reverse complement strand
CCGCACGAAACATAGATTCCCAATCCGGATATGTCAGTTTGTCGAAATCCGGGAACACTTGTGCTATTACTTTTGCAAGCAATACTCTCTGATGTTGCCCTTCAGAACGGTCAGCAAGGAAGTAAACATCCGTATCCGACAACACCCTTTTGATAAGCGTTGACTTACCCAACCGTCTGCGACCGTACATCACGACTAACGAGGACTTCTCTCTTGCAAGAGCATCCTTTAATCGTGCAGCTTCATCTATTCTATCAACGAATTTCATATATCTTATTTATTATGCAGCGCAAACATAATGCTTTTATTGCATAACACAAATTTTTGAGCCATATTTTTTTATTCCCAAAGAGCAAATTGCAACTTATGTATAGGAGAACATGTGCTCTATTCCTTTTTTGAAGCTCTTTTCCTTGTTTTCAAACTCAAATCTTGCAAAGCTTTTCCCAACTTGTCTTCTTTGGCCAGCCATAGAATATCATCGTCAAGCTGTAAAGCATACAGCACTCGCAAATAGATTCCGATTGCTACTGTCGGTGTGCCTTTTTCTATTCGGGACACAGTCAACGGAGAACAAGTGGCACGTTCTGCCACCTGAGCCACACTCAGATTCCTGCGCAAGCGAGCCAGTTTAATCTGCTCTCCCACAATTGACATCTTCTGCACCAATTTTCGGGGCAGCTTAGTCCCCATTGTATTCTTTGCCATATTCAACACATCATATAATATGTAAATTTATAACTTTTCATCTATTTAATGATGTATTACAGGTAAAAAATCACAAGATTAGAAGAAACGCTTGACCAAGTACAATATAACGGTTATACACTTTTTCAAGCGAATAAATCAGATTCGTTATACTTTTTCAAACGAATTCTATGTTTATAAAAGTTGCAGCAGCTTCCGACAACCATCTTGGGGAAAGTGTGTAAAACAAGATAATTTTGCTTTGGAGAAATATAAACGCTATTATATTGTTTATAAGCGCCAATATATCCACACAACAAACAATATGTTATTTGTTGCGTAAACACATACGATTCCTCCACACAACATATATTCAAGATTAGTTGGCTATTCAAATGAAAAACAACTTTACTTTATCCCCGTATTTATATATACGTGCATTAAAGTAAAGCTAACAGAGGGAGAAAAAGAAATGACTTCGCCAAAGCCGAACCGAACTATATCTGCCGACTTTTTTGGAGACTGCAAAATAATCACATAATTTGCCAAATCCCTTTGACCATTATGTCTCATTTTTGAGTCGAAAACAGTTCATTTTAGAAATTCCATCGTTTATCATTAAATGTTATCGACTAAAATCAGTACCTTTGTATAAGAAATCACTTAGAGTATAAATGTGGTAAGAATTTGATTATCACTCATTTCATCTCTAACCCATAATACATTCTTCGTCTCGCACTGTAAATGATTAATAGTTCTTGGCTGAGCTAAGTGATTAAAGTTTAGATAGATGTTACTAGTAGTTCAAATATAATGTCAAAGAAGATAGGTCGTAATGAGCCTTGCCCTTGTGGCAGCGGCAAGAAATATAAGCATTGTTGTATGCAAAAGGAACAGGCAATAGGAATATTGCCAGTAGCAAATCATGCTTTGTGGCCATCTTCTTGGCTTGATGTACCAAAAACGATAGCGTATTTAAGTAATCATGCAGTCCCTCCCATATTGGACTATTTGATAGCAATGCAACTTAATCCACAAAATCGAGGGAAGAATATCCGAATTGAGCACCTTTTGCAAATAGCAGTTGCGAATCTCGGAAAGAGTAGCCAGATTCCTGACATCAGTGAGTTCAAGAGTATAATTGACCAAGAGTTCTCATTTGATCTTATGGAAGACATGCCGATTAACATGTTTGCCGAACCTGTAGTGTTTTATGGAGGCAATTACACATTCTTTCCTGGCATCTCGACACATGCGACAGAAATTTTCCGTTCAATGACAGAAGCCATATTCAATAAAAGAAATATATTTACGGAAGCTTTCCGTAATGAAATTTATGATGGAGTACTCTTCATGCTTGAACTGAGCAAGCTTTTGTCAACCCAAGCAGGGATAAGTGGCTTAGTACGCGGAAATGAGACCCCTCGCGAGACGCTTAACGAACCAAAAACTAGCCAATCTTTTGTTATTAATTTGCCGACAATGACAGAACTCATTCATCGGAATAGGCTGAATCCAAATGTTTTGAAATCATTTTTGTTAGAAGTTAATGCTACTGATATACTAACCCAAGATGCAGAAAAGAATCCGTTGTTATACAGACCAATCGTTGAGTTTGACAATAACTTCTACTTTGCCGGAATTTCCAGTCAAGGCTGTGCCATTAACAACTTTATCTTAAAAACAGCTCTAAAACATCGTTGTCTTGAAGAACTAGTAAAACAGACCCATTATGGTGTCTGGATGCGCATCGGGCGTTCCTGTATAGAACAGCTGCGCTGGGTACAAAATTCAATGGATGAAATACTTGCTCCTGTTGAAGGCTATTACGAAGATGTATTCCGCATTGATGTCAACTGGCTTGCATACGTGTGCTATGCTCATGATTTAGCCCGTAATGTAGCCATAGATGGCAATGAGAGTTTCAACAATCGAGATCTCAGCCAACATTTACAAAAACGTATTGATACCATCAGAAATGATAAAAGGTCGAAAGATGACCATATCCTGACGCTTGTTCTGTATTCTACAATGGGGGAGACATACAGATTTGCCATGAAAAAGCAAAATGGAACTGACTATTTTCTTCAATTCTCTGCTTATGATTTCTTACAACTGATACAGACTGAGAAATGGGACAGCTTGAGTCTTGTTCGTTATGCTCGGTCCAAAGAGAACGTATCATCTCTCGAGACTCCTCTGAATCAATCTCTCGATGTATATGCTATATATAAGCATTATGGTGAAAGTTTCTATATGACAGACAACACACCATCAGACATGCTTTATATTGAGCCAAATGATGGATGTGATCTCATATTCAAAAGTAAAGATCAACTGTATTTCCACGGAACGCTGAAGAGATTAAATGGACAGTATGCTTATATACCAGTGATACGTGATCTCGACTATGCGGCAATTTTTAAGCCTGTCCATTCAGGTTTCAATGCCAAGAGTTGTGAATCTTATAGTATTCCTGTGTGGGTAAGTTGTTATCAAGAAGAAAAACAGGGAATAAATCCATCCTCTATTTCCGATACTGTAATAACAGCTGTTGCATACTGGATGGATACTTTACAACCAGCCATAGCCGATATGATCAGCCAACGCTATGAGCACTCCGTAGAAATAGAACTTGTCTTCAGTGAAAAGGTCTTGGCCGATAAAGGGATACACTATGATGACGACATAAAGCCTACGCAAGGAGGAAATCTTAACGTATCCAAGACAGAAGGCGGAGTTTCCGTTACATTTGATGATGATTATATCCATTCTTTTATGGGAGCTGGCAATGAGAGTGAGCGCAACATGATGCGTTGTATCATAAAAAAACTCCTGGAAATAGACGAAGAGACTGCATGCCAAATTATTGATACTCGCATCCCCTTTGGTCAAGCAAAGATGATTCTGATGATGGAGCAGTCACTCAACCCCCTGTCAATACCCTTGTGGCTTTATACTCCTATCTATATTCATGCCGCCACCAGCCAACTACTACAAGACAAATTCCCACAGTGGATGAAGGAGAAAGGTCATGATATAGCAGGTAAACTCAATACAAAAACTGAGAAAGAAGACTTCCTCCACAAAGGAGTAGATGTGCTCCTTAATGAACTTGATAAACGCCTATCATCATTTGATACATTGTGGTTGCTGCGTATGCTCATGCAGAATCACGAGACATTGGTTTATCAGCGAGAGCATAACAGAGTCTTACAACCCGCACAGATTCTTTGTTTTGGAGAAAATGAGTCAAAACGTAAAGAATTCTTCGATACAGAAAGACGACTTGCTGATGCTGGAATATCTACCCGTGCTATGATAGAATATATAGCTGCGACACAGTATCGTGGCGGTGGTGTTAAACCAGGCAATGATGATGTAGAAAGCCTGTTAGCTATCATGAACGAAGTGATATCCATTGGTGGTATATGTGACGCCATACATTTAGATGTAGCTAATCATACCATTGAGAAATTAGGCTCTGGACGTTATGGTATCTACGATGATGTTTTTTCCGACAATGTAGGAGAGTTTGCAGCAACGCGCACTATTGAGAGTGTAAATGGGCAAATCGAAGATTTCGAGAGTAAGATGGCCAGGATGGCAGTACGTCCAGATACAAAAGAAAAAAACAAGGATGCAGAACTCGAGGAGATAGATGTGGCATTCTTAGAGGATTGGGGAGTATCATATTCTAACATCTTGCAGTTCCTTTATGTTTGTTACATCATAGCTATGAAGCAGCAGAAGTCTGTTATTGAGATGGAAGAGTCTCAACTCATCAAAGCTATGCAGGAGCATTGTACAGAACTAACTGAAGATTTAGCAAAGAAATGTATCATTCGCCTTTCTTTGGATAAACGGGAAAACTACCTCACTCCGCCAGTAGGATTAGCGGGCAAGGATATCTTCCCTTGGTCATACAATAGGGAATTAAGTTATCTGCGTCGCCCAGTGATTCGTTATCAATATGATGATGGCACAGTTATGTGCATGTTTGGGTTCCGCTCCTGTATTCAAGCCGGCATTCAGCTATCTGACTTGCTTTATTCTGGTCGCTTACGTTATGTGGGAAGGAAGATAGAAACCTTGCTTGGAAAATTTGAGGCTATAAAAGGGGCTGCGTTCAATGACGAGGTACGCTCTTTTTTGGCAAAGATACCAATAATGCGAGTATGGGAACATGATGTCACTATCAAATCTGGAGGTTATTTTGCGGCAGATAAAGATTATGGCGATATTGATGTGATGGCTTATGATACATCACGTGATATACTCTACTTGATAGAATGTAAGAATACCAATCCAGCCAAGAATATTAAGGAAATGAAAACCGAGATGGATGAATATCTTGGTCGTGGTGATAATCCCGAGAGAGACAAGAAGAGAGCTCTTGTTCTTAAACATTTGCGTCGTCATCGCTGGGTAACGGAGCATATTAATGAAGTTGCGAAACACATTGGTGTAGCAGTTACACCCCGAGTAAAGTCAATGATGCTGACAGCTACAGTAATACCAACATCCTATCTCAAAAGAGAGAAAATACCAATGTCAATTCTGAATTACCCTGAATTAAAGATAAAGGGCGTGAATTTACTAGATTCGTGCAAAGAACCAGATTTAAGCGTACTTGATATATGAGACTTTTAGAGGTGCTGATGCATCACGCCTTCTAATTTTTACCTACTCCTAAAGGTAGTATGGAGCAATCGCTGACGGTTTATCATCTCTGCAATCTGTTCAGTTCGCATTCCCCTATTCTGGCTTGCCAAACAGTAGAGTATAGCCTCTTCAATCTTCATATTTTCAATAATTTAAAGTGTGCAAATTTTGCACAGGTTGTTACAAAAGTACGGAAAAATACGGCAACGGAGGCTCTCTGAAAAAGAATCATATCTGAAAACTTTCTCTTTTGACTGCAAAAGAATACGAAATCCCGACTAACAAGCCTGACAAAATTTCATATATGAACTTTTATACATATTTTCGTCCCCCAAAGAAACAAAATTATGGAAACATCAAAAACATACAATAGAACAATTAATTTATTAGATAAGTACACAAAGTTTATCAAGTCTATTGACACCGAGGATATTGGCAACAATCTTACACTAGATAAATTAATAGAACTAAAATCAATACTGTCCGATATTAATAACATAATGACATTAATATCGACTCGTTCTATTGCAACAAAGTTATCAGATATATTATCATTTAAAAATGAAGATAGAGAACGGATATTTAATGATATTGATAAACAAAAGCCAAACACAAATGGATTCGACATAAGAATTGACTCTCCTGTAAAAATATTAGTAGAAGTCAAATGCAATTCTCTAATCCGCAACAAAAAATTTGGTGCTGCACAAATCAATGCAATTCTTGAAGATGCTAGAAAATTACGGTTAGAATCATCTCGACATATAAAGGCAAGTAAAAGTATTCAAGACACAAAAGATTATATTAAGATAATTGCTATTGTCAATTTTGGCAATAGGTCTGACAAAGATTTAACGTCTCAACTACTGAGAGAAACCAAGTGTAAAGAATCCACTAATTCTGCAAGAAAAGAACGAATGAAAGTGAAAAAGTTTTTAAGACCATTATATTCACTATCGCAAATACATGAAATAACAGATCTAGAAAATGTTTATCTAACAATTTTACATATAAATGATTTAAAAAATGAGTTAGAGCGAATACGATGTGAGTACAGTTTATCACTCAAGTAAAAATACAACATAGCTTTACTTTATCCCTGTATTCATATATACGTGCATTAAAGTAAAGCTAACAGAGGGAGAAAAAGAGATGGCTGCGCCAGAACCAAGCCGAACCATAACTGCTGACTTTCTCTTTTGGCTGCAAAAGACACAGAAATCCTGCTCACAAAACAAACATGATTCGAGCCCTTGTCAAGCCACCAAAAGCCCATCCGAAAATCCGTAAAATTACCCTCTATTTTACAGCCACAATCGGCGAAATAATCACCGATATGCCTTATCTTTGCGAAACGGAGATTTAAGAGCAAAAGAGAGCCATTATTCTCTTTTCCCCTTCGTTTGAAGACAAACTAAGGTTAAAAACGTTAAATCTTCGATTTTCGGCGAAAAAACAAGTAAATTTTTGAGCAGTCTATCTTTTAAGCCGTAAACTATTGATAATCAATTAGCATAATATGCTGCATCGGCAAGTGTATACAAGATTGAAGCAAAGGGTAAAGACCTCTGTGAAGTGCAATTTTTTGGTAAATTCATTATGTGTTCCAATAATGAAGATACTCCTGTTCTTATAGAACCGGGAGAAACACGTTATTGGGTGCGAAAAATTAATCCTCTCAAAAAATGACGATACGAGTTTTCTTCAAAAACTAATCACGGAAATCCCAGCATTTCTTTACTTTCTTCAACACCGTCAACTAACTACGGACAAAAAAAGCAGAATGTAGTTCAGTCCGCAACAGATACTACCTCCCTATAGTTGAACTGTTAGAAGAAAAGAAGTATCAAGGTATTGTTTCATCTATACGTAAGCGTTTGACTACAATTGGACAGCAACTCGTAGCTCTTGCCAATACCATAGGTGTTAATAGCAAGAAAAAGATAGAGCTAAAGAAAGAGTTGGATATCATTGAGAAGGACATGAACACAAATTCCGTTGATGATCCGTCACTGGCTGAGCTTCTTTCCAACAACAAACAGTTGCTTGAACACGTCAAAGAACAGAAAATTTTCCCAGGAAGAAAGGAAGGCTTTAAGGGAAATAATCCTCAGCAAAGACAAACAAGTCCAAGAACAATAGGTGCTGTGCAGCAAAGTGATATTCTTAGTGAAGATCCAGAAGCAACTAAAAACGGTCTATCTTTGTATTTAGCAAGACTTAGTCAGGCATTCATTAATCAGGAGATAAAGAAGACTCCTGGAAAAATATCATCAGCAAAGCTGGCTATGAAGCTATAATTCAAGATGATGAACTCGTCAAACTAATGGAAATGCTTACAGTCATGCCTTCACGTAACAGAGATAATGCTTTTGATTTATCAATTGGTATTAGCAGTTATTTGTTTAGGTATCCTACTCTTTTCAATCACAAGGAAGAATTTACTGCAAAGCAAAAGCGAACACAGCAACGCTTAACTCAAGTGAATCAAAACAATATACAAGAAATAGTAAAGAAGTTATCATAACATGTCAAGATTCGAATCATCAAGATTTGTGCGTAACCCTCAGGTAATGCATGTGGACGTATTAAAGTCCGCATGCGATGCTTTGGGGTGGCAATACACCATCCACGATAACATACTAACAGTTTCAGATGCTAAGCAGAAATCTCGCCTATATGGTGAGTTTGCATTAAAGTTGAACCTTACAACAAATGAAGTCACTTACAACACGTATTATATGCCTCAATGCCACCCAAAAGGTATTAGAACTTCAAGAGCAATTCTACGCATTAAATGCCACATATGCAAAGAACTCATTAATTCAAGAGTTTAAGAAGAAAGGGTTTAATTACAAGGAGAATGAACATTTCACACCAAACTCAGAAGAAGTATATAGCTTCTATATGGTTGGACGCTCTAAAGATAAAAATGAGACGGAACCTGTTGCGCAAATAAAGTTCACCATCCTTAAAGATGGCACGATAGTAACAGATTCCGACTATTTGCCTAACGATGTCAATGAGCGTGCTCATGACGCAATGGATGTTTTGGAACAGCTGTTAGGAAACAAGCGTGTGATGACAAAGAAACCTATACCTGCGAAGTATGCAGGAAAGTTTAAGCCTCGCCGAGTAAATATTCAAACTATTGAACAGAAATAGCCATGGAATCAATTTATACAAAAATCAAGGATATGCTATCTGCATATTACCCCGTGTTTTATCTGAATAGTTTTGAATATGACAGGACAAAACAGAAAATAGAGGGAATTGCAGACCTTTTACGCACAGATAATAAGAAGGTGCGTATCTATACTTGGAATTGCGTAGAGGGCTTGATGGAGAAGACCCCAGAAGGCTCTTTGTATAAAGGAGAAGAATACGATGAGCCAGAAATGACTTTGAAGTATATCTATAAGAATGAGAATAGAGAAATTAAAGATATCTTTATTCTTGAAGATCTGAGCAATTACATTGAAGAGGACAAAATCAAGTATTACATCCGTAAGATAGCTGAGCATGCAAAATTCACGAACACTCATGCAATTATTTTGTCTGCTGTTTATAAGTTACCAACAAAACTGGAGAAATATGTAACTGTTCTTAATATACCTCTACCAGATAGAACAGACATGGAGCGAACCTTGGCTGTTGTAGAACGACAAACTAAGAAGAATCTTTCTGTTGAGATGAGAAACAAAATGGTAGATGCAGCATTAGGCATGACCTCGATGGAAGCAGACCTTGCATTTTGTTTAGCGGCTGTTAAAGATAGCCTTGGAGAAAATGCCCCCTATACAGTTTCAGCAGAAAAGGAGCAAATCATTCGCAAATCAGGCATCTTGGATTTCTTTCCCAAAAATGAAAGTTTGAAAGATGTTGGTGGTATGGATGTTCTGAAGGATTGGCTATTCAAACGCCAAATAGCTTATCAAAAGAGAGCAAGAGATTGGGGATTGCAAGAGCCTAAAGGTTTATTATTGCTTGGTGTCCCTGGTTGCGGCAAGAGTTTGACAGCAAAAAGTATAGCCTCTTTCTGGAATATGCCATTACTACGTTTGGATGTTGGCAAAGTATTCCAAGGATTAGTTGGAAGTAGCGAAGATAATATTAGGAAAGCAATAGCAACTGCAGAAGCAGTCGCGCCATGTGTGTTATGGATTGACGAAATAGAAAAAGGACTTAGCGGTATTCAATCAAGTGGATCTACTGATGGCGGTGTGACTTCGCGTATCTTTTCAACTATTCTGACATGGATGCAAGAAAAGACTTCTCCTGTTTTTGTCGTTGCTACAGCCAACAATATCAATCAACTTCCTCCAAAATTATTGCGCAAAGGGCGTTTTGATGAGATTTTTTTTGTTGATCTTCCATCAAAGGAGGAGCGCAAAAACATCTTTACCATTCATCTTAACAAGAAAGGTCAAAACCCGATAAAGAATAATTACCCTATGGAGTCTCTCGCCAATAATACTGAAGGTTTTAATGGTGCAGAAATTGAAGAGTGTATTAAAGAAGCGATGTTTGATGCTTATGTTGAAAATCCAGAGAATCCCCAACTTAAGACAACGCATCTAATGAATGCGATTTCAAAAACAGTGCCGTTGTCTACCACAATGAAAGAGCAGATATCTGCTTTGAGGCGATGGGCAAAAACCAGAGCTAAAAACGCCTCTATTGAATATACTCAAGAAGATATTTCTAAAACAGAAATTTATCTTACACGTCCAGAACTTGAATTAGAACGTTCATTCGATAACAAATAGAGCAACGGCGGTTATAGCATACAGAAATCACCTCTTCCCATTCCGAACAGAGAAGTTAAGGCTGTATGCGCTGATGATACTGCAATAGCCGGAGAGTAGGTTGCTGCCAAGGTCTGCGGCTGAGACTCACAGACCATGCGATGTGATTGAGTCTCATAGAAATGGTAAATTTAATTGAAGTAAAAATGAAAAATAAAAGCATTTTTATGTAGGTTAGAGAGTTCTTTAAAAAAAACTGTGTCAGCAAAACTTAATATTATTATATTCTACTGTTTGCTGACACAGTTTAATTTGCATCCTCTTTTTCTTCAATATCAAATCATAACTCAGATGTTATTTTAACGTGAGTTCGAAATAAAATCAAAAAATAGCAAGTTGTCCGTCATTGACA
>ERZ791864.2208-NODE-2208-length-10514-cov-2.730758_pt1 | contig 10514 bp, 8 predicted proteins | sample MGYA00510282_ERZ791864 | MGnify/ENA primary metagenome ERZ791864 (study PRJEB30046, sample SAMN00792087) | human gut metagenome | study: EMG produced TPA metagenomics assembly of the A metagenome-wide association study of gut microbiota in type 2... | reverse complement strand
CAAGGCGGTGCTTGCGGTGAAGAGGATATCAAAGTTTGAGCCGGGAAAACGGGACTGCTTCATCTTCGCACTAGGAAACAAGTGCTATACGAAAGGCCTGGAAGAGGAAGTGGTCATGCGTCTGGCACAGGAAAAATTCGGCAGTGAAGAGTTCAACGCGGCAGCGCCCATACACAACGCGTACATCTATACCGACAGGACGACGGAAGCCAACATGCGCAAGGAAGAGGAGAAGCCCGACACGATTCATCAGCTGCTCGATTTCCTGAAAACGCATTATGATTTCCGAAGGAACATTATAATGGACCGACTGGAGTATCTCGACTTCAACGAGAAGACAGAAAAATGGATAGGCAAACTACGACCCGTAAGAGCAACAAGCTACAACGCCATATTCCTGGAACTGCAACTGACAGGAATCAAGTGTTCGCTGGATTACGTGAAGGCGATCGTAAACTCTTCATATCCCAGGGAATTCAATCCTTTCACGGACTACATTGAGAAGCTCAAGCCATGGGACGGAGTGACAGATTACATCGGACAGCTGGCAGAAACCGTACAGACCGAAGACCAAGGGTTCTGGAAGAAAAGTTTCAGAAAGTGGTTCGTGGGTATGCTGGCGTGCGCATTGCAGGACGAGGCGGTGAACCATCTCGTCATCATACTCTACTCAGAGCAGGGAAAGGGAAAGAGCACATGGATACGAAGGCTGTTGCCACCTGAGTGGAGGGAATATTATCGGAACGGAATGGCCAATCCGGAAAACAAGGACCACCAGCTGATGCTAAGCACGCACCTCATCATCAATATGGAAGAGTTTGACGGAGCCAGAATCAGTGACCTGGCAGGACTCAAAAGAACCATCACGCAGGAGAGCGTCACAGAACGAAAAGTATACGACATGCAGACACTATCCTTCATACGACGAGCGTCCTTCATTGCCAGCACCAACAACCGGCTGTGCCTACAGGATATAGGAGGAAACAGACGATTTCTGCCCTCTTCTGTCATTTCGATGGATTACAGAACACCCGTCAATTACGAAGGGATATATGCGCAGGCATACGCGTTGCTAAACGGGGGATATCAATACTGGTACGAAGGGGAAGAGATAGACGAACTGAACCGGCACAACGAAATGCACCGCATGAAGGATCCAGTGGAGGAGAATCTGCTGGTATATTTCCGGAAACCGGAACCCGAAGACACCTGCGTGAAGTGGATGCCCGCAGCAGCCATACTCAGCAAGATTGCCATTTACGGAAAGATACAGGTGAACAGGCAGGCGATACAGACATTGGTACTGTCGCTGGAGAAATACAGATTCCGCACGAGAAGGAACGCACAGGGAAGCACCGAATATGAAGTGGTGGACTTGCAGAATGATGAGGTAAACAAGGGATTCGGGAAGTGAGTTATCATATAACGAAACGGGTGATAAGAATATATGTAATACAGCATTACATCATATCTTATCACCCGTTACATATATTGGCATTTTATTTACAAAAAATACAAATCTTTCATTTGCCGGATTCAAACTATCTAAGGCTCACCGAGATACTTGAATATAAGTTTCACTTCAAGGGGCAGATAAGAATGGCGGTTCTTGTTATAACCCGCTTCCTTCAGTTCCGCCATCAGTTGCCTGTTAGCATAAATCCACCGGCGAAGAAGTTGTAGAGCGGTAGTAATACATACACCGGGATTGTAAAGCATGGCAAGGTCGGCTTTGGTATAAGCGCGGACAGGGACTTTTTCATCTAAGTTTTCTTCTTTCATAAGTTTGTTTTTTAGTGATTTACATGGTATAAAGGTACTCATTTACAGCGACAACAGAAAGGAATAAAGAAGGTATTACCTCTCATTTACATTCTCTTTTTTTCATACAAACTCAAATAGCTTCAAGCGGAAAGTGGAAGGGAAAAGAACGGGGTATATTTGCAATGTCCAAAGGGGAAAAGAGCGAAAATCTTCCGGCAAGCCCATGATGGCAGAGTAAATTAAGAAAAGCATGAGAAGAGGATTCGGACAGCTTTCCCCAAAGGATCATTAAATAACCTTGTTTTTTAACTTTTAAAAAATGATTGATTATGGGAGTACCATTCAAAAAGATTCCGCGGAGAGATCCGCGAAAGGAGGATGCGGTGGCAAAGTTTTATCCGCAACTGGTAACGTTAGGGGACAATGCCGACCTGGAAGACGTGGCGTACGTGATGAAGGAGAAAAGTTCACTCACCTTGGGAGATATCAAAAGTGTAATCACCAACTTTGTAGAGGCGCTGATTGACAAGCTGTATGGCGGACAATCGGTGAACATCAAGGATTTCGGGGTATTCAGCCTGTCGGCGCGGACCGTCGGAGTGGAGAAAAAGGAGGATTGCACGGCTAAGAACATTAAGGCCGTGAAAATCAATTTCCGACCATCAACCACCATCAGACCGGATGTGACGGCAACACGTGCCGGACAGAAAATTGACTTCTACGATTTGGAGGCATTGGTAAACAAGGACGGAAGTTCGTCAGGTGGCAACTCCGGTGACCAGGGAGGATCCGGTAGCGGCGAGGGAGGACTGGATGAAAATCCGCTGGGTTAAAATATCACTAATCATTTAATCAAAGAATATGAAAAAGTCAATCTGGGATAAAATTCTCAAAATTGTGATTGCGGTAGCTTCGGCTATAGTAGGGGCACTGAGTGCCAATGCCATGAATGTGTAAAGGGGTAAGATAAATCTCCCTCGAAAATGAATAAGGCTGTTTTTGATGAAGCAGCCTTATTTTCTACAAAATAAAACTGACCTATCAAAAGCTCAGAATGGTTAGCATAATTTTGCATGATAAAACCACAACTCACAACAATAACAGAATGTAATAGTCAATCTTTATTAACACAAAGTTAAAAAGCAATTATAAGAAACCTTACTTTTGTGTTTTTGCATTAATATCTAATATTAATGCAATATAAAAGAATACTTAATAATCTGGTTATGAGACTTTTTTTTATCTTGGAAACATATAATCAGCCTCTGTTTTGTCTTACTACACTTAAGTTTATCCATTGCCCATGCAACCGTAGTCCCCAAACAACATCGACTACTTATAATTAACTCTTATAATGAAGGAGCCCCATGGAGTCAAACGCTTATAACCCCTATTATGCTCCAAACTTCTTCAATACTGGCCCACATGAATTTCACTAAAGAAAAAGGGTCCACTCCTCAGGCGCACATTATAAAGGCCTCCGAATACTTTCAGAAAATGCACCCGGAAGATGTGGAACGTATGCAGCAGATACACAAGAATCTTGCATCCGGAAAATTACAACATGCCAAAGAAGAGTTTCGCATCATTACTGAAGTGGAAGAACGAAAATTTACAGATTGGCTTGAAACGAATGCGGTAGTAGATCAATACGATGAGCAGGGCAATCCGATATCATTGGTAGGTTCGCTACTATTAATTACAGAACGTAAGAGACAAGAGAAGGCACTGGTAACAGCTAGAGAAAAAGCTCTGGAATCCGAGCGGCTAAAGTCTGCATTCCTGGCTAATATGAGCCACGAAATACGCACACCATTGAATGCCATCATAGGTTTCTCCAGCCTGCTGACCACCACTGAGGATGAACATGAACGGGAAGAGTTCATTAGTATCATAGAGAATAACAACCAGCTTCTCCTACAACTTATCAGCGACATTCTGGATCTGTCAAAATAGAGGCAAATACTCTTGATTTCAATTACCAGAACGTTGACTTGAACGGACTGGCAAGAGATGTAGAAAGAACAGTACGACGCAGACTACAACCGAATGTTGTCCTGAAATTTATTCCCGGAGTTACCGAGTGCCATGTACAAACCGAACGTAACCGACTTTCACAAGTACTTATCAACTTACTTGTCAATGCCACAATATAAGAGAATGTGCCAAAACAGAATAAAAGAACGCAAATTACATGAATTACGCAAACAACAAGTCAGATAAGTTCTGATTATCAGAAGGATAAAAAAAGAATCATTTGTCTAATTCATGTAATTTGCATTCTAAACTTCATTTTGACACACTCCCATCATTATCTTGCTTTAAATCTGAATTTTCTTTTTCTGCCGTCCCTTTTCCCCTATACTCGCTCGGACTGACCCCGAAATGCTTCCGGAATACCTCTCTGAAATATTTTGCATCGCAGAACCCGGTCATATCCGCTATTTCCGTAATAGAGTGTTCGCCTTCTTTCAACATTCGGGCAGCATACTGCATACGGATGAGACGTACATAATCTGCCGGAGAACAATCAGTCAATGCTTTCACTTTATTATAGAAACTACTGCGGCTCATGTGGTGAAGCGAACAAAGCATATCTACCGTAAAATCCGGATCGGCCATGTTCTTCTCCACATTTTCCCTGACGGAAGCTATGAATTTCCAGTCAAGTGTATCCCGACACCCTTTCGGCCATTTTTCAGTTTCAAAGTCCGAACTGCCATACTTCTTATGCAATAAGATCCGATTGGTAATCAAACGGTTGATACTCGCCTTCAATATGCTGATACTGAAAGGTTTCGCCATGTAATCATCCGCACCTATCTTCAATCCTTCCAGCATGTTTTTCTCATCACCCAATGCAGTCAACAGAAGCACCGGAATATGAGATGTTTCAATATTACCCTTAATGGCGGCACACAATTCATCTCCCGACATTTCCGGCATCATAATATCTGACAACACAAGATCCGGCTTAAACTCGGATAGGATTTCAAGAGCCTCCTTTCCGTTGTGACAGGACTGCACCAGATAATCCTCACCAAGTGTATTCACCAGATAAATACGCAAATCGTCATTATCCTCCACGATGAGGATACGTCGGGAAGAAGCATCACTCTGCTTGGGCTCAACGGCAGAAAGTGCCGGAGTAACAACTTCCGGCATGCTGATAGATCGCTCCGGAGTTGCAGATATGATACTGGCTTTACGAAAATGTTTGTTCCCCTTAGGAAAAATGATTCTTACCAATGTACCTTGTTCCGCCGTACTCTCTATAGTTATTTTTCCACCATGTAAACGCACCAGCCTATGCACCAATGCCAGGCCGATTCCACTACCGCTAACCCTCAAGTTGACGGCATTGCTACCTCGAAAATAGGTATGAAAAAGTCCTTTCTGTTCATTGCGGGGAATACCGATTCCGGTATCTTTCACCTCAATGCCCCAACCATCCTCATATTCTGATGCACTGACATATATGTTCCCATTTTCCGGTGTATATTTCATGGCGTTCGACAGGATATTCTTCATGATAGAATCCATCTTATCCCTGTCAAACCACACATTCAGGTATTGGAAATTACTTTCGTAAGTCAACCTGATATGCTTGATGTTTGCATACGCATGAAATGTGTCACAAATGCCTGACACATACGTACCTAATTCATACTCAGCAATATACATATGTGATGAATAGGTATTGATACGTTCAAAATTAATAAGATTTGTTATAAGCCGTAAAAGAACATCCACATTTCTCAGAGCCATGCTCACATGTCCCTTACCTTCCTCATTCACCATATCTTTGTTCCGTAGTTCTTCCAACGGGGCCTTTATCAGAGTCAGAGGTGTACGGATGTCGTGAGCTGTATTTATAAAAAAGCGTGTCTTTTCTTCCGAAATCCTCTTCTGTTTCCTCAGTGTAATGATGCGGAACAGAATCACACACACCAGAACAGCTAACATAATATAACCGGCTATAGCCCACGGAGTCGCCCACAACGGAGGAGATATGATAATCAACATACTGCGCTGTTCATAACTCTTATACTTTTCTTCGTTAGATACGGAACGTACATGAAGCATATATTTACCCGAAGGAATATTGGTGAAACGCATCAGGCCGTTGGAAGAAGGTGTAGTCCATTCATCATAAAAGCCTTCCAATCTCCAGGAGTATAAAATATTAGAAGGATAGTCATAATTAATGGAGGAAGCCCTCAGTGAGAAAGTATTCTGTTCATATATAAGTTTCAAAACTTTCGTATCGTTAATATCCGTTTCCAAGGGCGATCCTTCATCACCAGGATATACAGGCTGATAGGATATATTCAAATCACTAAGCAACATCGGAGAAAAAGTTGGGACCGGTATGTGCATATCCGAAGGAAAACCAATGACCCCATCATTACTTCCCAAGACAAAACGACCGCTACTATGCAAAATACCGGCACCGGGATTGAAACAGACACTCATAAGCCCCTGTTCACGCGTCCAGTTATTAAATGACATTCTACGAGGTGAAAAATGAACAATTCCATTTTCCGTACTAAGCAATAAATCCCCGTCCGGTTTAGGAAGAATTGTATAGATATTATTGGATATAAGGGCACAATTATCTGTATAATACTGAGCGAAGGCCTCTTCTTCGGGATTATAAAGCACCAGCCCGGAACCACTGGTACCTATATACAACACACCATCGTCTCCCTGATACAAGGCATGGATATGCATAGATTCCACAGGCATATCGATGCTGCGATATTTTCCGGAAAATTTGTCTAGCAAATATAGTCCTGCCGAAGTGCCAATCCACATCGAAGAATCGTCTTTTTCGCGAATGCAGGTAATAGAATTCAAGCCGGAATACAGGCGGGATTTACCACTTTTAAGATCAAAACATTTCAGATTATAAAAACCGCCTGACCAGATATTACCTTCCGAATCTTTCCTTATGTCACGAATGTACTGATCGGGACGCAGGTCTAAATGAAAGAAAAGAGAAGAAGCAATATAGTCAACCGTAAGGGCACGTTTATCTATCTGGTAAAGACCGGAGGTAAAACCACCTGCCAGAATAATTCCGGGCGAGATTTCACAAAGCGTCAGGAATATATGATTCTTATCTTCCAGTTCATGATCAAAAGTGCTGAAAAAGGAATGCCATTCCCCCGTAGCGGAACTATATAGACTTATGCCATTGCTGGTACCGAACCAAAGGTCACCCTCACTATCTTCAATGACATCATGCACCTGGTTATTGACAAGTGACTGGCGGTTCCCAACTGAATGACGAGTCCAGCGGTAACCGCTGTAACGATTGTCGCGGATGGTTATTCCACTGGGATAATTAGCAATCCAGATGCGCCCCTCATGGTCTACATGCACATCGTTTATATTGTTGCCATTCATTCCATTATGGATATTATAATCTGCTACAATATAAGGAACTGCATAACATGTATCAATATTCATACGATAGATTCCTTTCCCGTCAGTAGCTATCAGAATTTCCCTTTCCCCAAAGGGTATAATACGTTTGATATTCACGTCACTAAGGGTTTCATCCGACCGATTTTCCTGAGAAGTATCAAGATCACAAATCCACACTCCCTGCTTAAAAGTACCGACAAACAATTTCTTCAAAGCAGCTGAAAAGAATAACTCGCTCACCGGTGCATGAAGATTATATGCCGGTGTACACGAAAGTAACGTACGAGACTCATCCAATACCGCCCGATACAACCCGGACTCCGTACCTATGAAGAAGTTTTCCCTATCTATCTGGGCAATAGAAGTGACATTACTGATTATACAGGATGATAATTGCGATATCTTTCCTGTGCGGGTATCGAACAATGCCATTTGTTCCTTACTGCAAAGCCAGATACGTCTGGAATGATCCATATAGCTATATGTAATATTCGGCGAAGAGATTCCCTTTTCCGGTAAAGGAGGCATATACACCTGTTCGAACCGATCCCGGCCCTGTTCATAGCGGAAAATGCGGCCTTTCCGTCCAGTTCCCCACAACACACCGTCGTCAGCCATGTAAAGCCAATTCAGGCTAAACTGCATATTGAGCTTCTGTCCCTTATCCGTCAATTCATAGTGTTTGATTTCCTTGCCATTGTAACGGTCCGGACCTTCCTGAGTAAGGAACCACATATATCCTAAAGAATCTTGTAGGATACGATAAACTTTCTGACTGCCCAGACCATCCTCCATACTTATATATTTATATGCCTGGGCTACACATACCTGAGTAAAAAATACGAGTATGGCAAACAGCATGGAGGTTTTTCTCTGTTGATAAAATCTTCTCCTGTTCATCACAGTTCGTGTGTTATCATCCAAGGGTTCCTGACTCCGAATCTGACAAGGAATCCCAACGGTTTAATATTAAAATATGAGATTAATATGCAAAATTAACCAAAAAGGCAGAAAAGTTCACAGTATAAAACAAGTTTTTTTCATAATACACGTCATTTTTTATCGCTATTACCATATTTTTCTTATAACAAATAGCATTCACCAGAAACGATCCTTTTTCTTATTTTCGTTCTCAATCACTTATTTGACAACTTTTTAGCCATCTTATTTGTTAGAGACATATACTAATCTATAATCCATGATCCATGAAAGTACATGAATATCAAGCAAAGGAAATCTTCTCCCAGTATGGAATTCCGGTAGAACGACATGTGTTATGCAATACGCCCGATGAAGCCGTAAAAGCTTTCCGGCAGTTAAAAGTGGACAAAGTAGTTGTGAAAGCACAAGTGTTGACCGGTGGACGAGGAAAGGCAGGAGGCGTAAAACTGGCTGACAATGAAGAACTGGTAAGACAGCACGCCCGGGAAATTCTGAAAATGACCATCAAAGGTTTTCCTGTAACCCGAATTTTAATCAGCGAAGCTGTAGATATCGCAGCTGAATATTATGTCAGTTTTACCATTGACCGCAACACGCGTTCAGTAGTGCTTATCATGAGCGCGGCAGGAGGAATGGATATTGAAGAAGTAGCCCGCAACACTCCGGAGAAAATCATTCGCTATAATATCGACCCGTTGATAGGATTGCCTCAATATCTGGCACAGAGTTTTGCATTCATGCTTTTTGACCAGGCGGAACAAGCCAGGCGTATGACTTCCATCCTTCAGAATCTCTATAAAGCCTTCATGGAAAACGATGCTTCGCTTGCTGAAATCAACCCGTTAGTGTTGACGGCTAAAGGTACCCTTACAGCCATTGATGCCAAGATGGTGTTCGATGATAACGCTCTTTACCGCCACCCCGATATACATGCTCTTTTCGAATCTACACCGGAGGAACAACTCGAAGCTACAGCCAAAGAAAGAGGATTCAGCTATGTACGTATGGACGGAGACATCGGTTGCATGGTAAACGGCGCCGGACTGGCAATGACTACCATGGACATGATTAAGTTATATGGCGGTTCACCTGCCAATTTCCTGGATATCGGTGGGAGTTCAAACCCCGTGAAGGTGATTGAAGCCATGAAAATACTGCTGAATGATTCGAAAGTAAAAGCGGTCTTCATCAATATATTTGGCGGCATCACTCGTTGCGACGATGTGGCTATAGGATTGATACAGGCTTTCGACCAATTGCAAACGGAAATTCCTGTCATTGTAAGACTGACGGGAACCAATGAAAATATCGGCAGGAAACTATTAAAAGACAGTAACCGCTTTCAGGTAGCGGAAACCATGAATGAAGCCACCCTGATGGTAGTAAAATCTGTGAAAGGAGAAACATTATGAGCATACTTATTGATAAATCGACCCGCCTGTTGATACAAGGTATTACGGGCAGAGACGGACATTTTCATGCTGTGAAAATGAAAGAATACGGTACGAATGTGGTAGGTGGTACGTCTCCCGGAAAAGGAGGCAGCACCGTAGACGGGCTTCCCGTTTTCAACACCATGTACGAGGCAGTGGAAAAGACGCAGGCCAATGCCTCCATTCTTTTTGTTCCCGCCAGTTATGCGACAGATGCTATCATGGAAGCCGCAGATGCCGGAATCAAACTGATTATCTGTATCTCCGAAGGTATCCCTACCCTCGATGTAATCAAAGCGTATCGCTTCACTCAACTGAAAGGAGCCATGCTGATCGGGCCGAACTGCCCCGGTTTAATTTCTCCGGAAAAGAGCCTGGCCGGAATCTTACCCGGCAACGTTTTTAAAAAAGGAAATGTTGGAGTGATCAGCCGTAGCGGAACATTGACTTACGAGATTGTTTACCATCTTACAGCCAACGGCATGGGCCAATCTACCGCTATTGGCATGGGAGGTGATCCCGTAGTAGGACTTTACTTCCGTGAACTATTGGAAATGTTCCAAAATGATAAGGATACGGAATCCATCGTCATGATCGGTGAGATTGGTGGAAACGCAGAAGAACTGGCGGCTGAATATATAAAGAAGCACGTAACAAAACCTGTCGTAGCTTTTATTGCCGGACAATCTGCACCTCCGGGAAAGCAAATGGGACATGCAGGTGCCATTATTTCCGGTAATTCCGGCTCTGCCGAGGAAAAGATTGCAGCACTGACGGCAGCTGGAATACAAGTGGCAAATGAACCGGCAGAAGTACCTATCTTATTAAAAGCGTCACTTCCAAACAAATAACATAAACCTGTTGGCGGAATTTATTCATTTCGGGAAAGAAAAGAACAAAAGTGATTAGTGTTTAGTGATAAGTGATTAGCGCCATTCGGTA
>ERZ791864.2183-NODE-2183-length-10614-cov-2.700445_pt1 | contig 10614 bp, 10 predicted proteins | sample MGYA00510282_ERZ791864 | MGnify/ENA primary metagenome ERZ791864 (study PRJEB30046, sample SAMN00792087) | human gut metagenome | study: EMG produced TPA metagenomics assembly of the A metagenome-wide association study of gut microbiota in type 2... | reverse complement strand
AACTAAAACGACACTTTTTATCACCACTACCAGGAACAATGGCGGCACTTAAACAATCATGAATACCATCATATTGATATTGTGTTTGAATTTGATCACAAGTCCCTTTACATTTTACATAAGCTACTAAATGTACATGGTTTTCTACTTCTAGATGCATGATTTCACCTATTTTTTTAGCAACTTCTTCGCCCCCAACAGGACATTGATTGATGGGTGCTTCTTTTTTAGCAATGGCACAAGCAAGTCCATCACATCCTGGATAGCCACAAGCCCCACAATTATTACCTGGAAGAATTGCCCTTATTTTTTCTTCATTTTCATCTACTTTCACTTCAAATTTTATACTTGCTAGCGAAAGTAAAATTCCAATCAGTAAACCTATTATTCCTACAACAAGAATTGAAATAATCATATGCATTCCTCCTAAATTAATCCTGAAAAGCCAATAAATGCAATTGCCATAAGACCGGCAGTAATTAAAACAATGGGTGAACCTTGAAGTACATGAGGAATATCATTATCAGCAATTCTTTCTCTTATACCAGCTAATATTGTAATAGAAATTGTAAATCCTAAAGCTGTTCCAAATCCAGCAACAACGCTTGTAATAAAATTATAATGATTTTGTACATTTGTTAAAGCAACACCTAAAACTGCACAATTCGTTGTAATCAATGGTAAGTAAACACCTAATGCATTATATAAAGCTGTTGAGTATTTTTTTAAAAACAATTCAACAAGTTGTACTAAAGCAGCAATAATAAGAATAAAAGTTACTGTTTCTAAGTATTCTACATGTAATAAAACAAGTAAACAATATAAAACGTGAGTAACTGCAGAAGCAATCGTAATAACAAAAATAACTGCACCACCCATCGAAAGAGCTGTTTTTGTTTGTTTAGAAACGCCTAAAAATGGACATAATCCTAAAAATTGTGATAAGACAACATTATTAACTAAAGATACACTAATGAGTGTTAGTATAAGTGTTTTCATTTTTCAGGATCCTCCTTTAACAAGGATTTATTAATTTGGCATTGACTACCATGACAATGTAAACAATCCCCTCCACATTTTAAAGATGAATTTTGTACATTTGTTGCACTAGGTAGCTTTAATTTATTTTGAATAGCTGTTAATAAAGCTAAGATAAAGAATGCTCCTGGTGCCATTACAAAAATAGTAATTGGTTCAAAGGAAATAGGTAAAGTCATTGAAAATGCTGTTCCAGAACCTAAAATTTCTCTTACTAAACCTATTGAGGTTAATGCGAGAGTAAAACCTAACCCCATTCCTAATCCATCCATTATAGAAAGAAGCGGATTATTTTTAGAAGCAAAAGCTTCTGCTCTTCCTAAAATAATGCAATTAACAACAATTAAAGGAATATAAATACCTAATGTATCATATAATGAAGGAATATATGCTTGAAGTAGTAATTGAACAACTGTTACAAGTGATGCTACAATCACTATATAAGCAGGTATTCTCATACGACTAGGAATTATTTTTCTAAGTAATGAAATAACAAAATTAGACATAATTAAAACAATCATAGTTGTAAGTCCCATTCCCATTCCATTCATTGCTGAGGTTGTAACCGCAAGAGTTGGGCACATACCAAGCATTAATACAAAGGTAGGATTTTCTTTAATGATTCCATTATATAAAGGTTTTAAATACTTCTTCATATTTTCATCTTCCTTTCAATAAATCATAAAAATCTAATGCTGCATTCATTCCATTTGTCATTGCTTTTGAAGTAATTGTCGCTCCTGATAAAGAATCTACTTCATCTTCATTTTGTTTACCATTTTTAACGACTTGGAAATGATCTACTTTTTTCCCTACATACTGATTTCTAAACTCTTCATTTTTAGCATTCATTCCAAGTCCTACTGTTTCATCAATTGATAAAATTTCAACTCCTGTAATTTCTTTTTGAAGGTTGATACCAACAATTAACTCAATATCTCCACCAAAACCATCATGATCAACAACTTGAATAATATAGCCTATACTCTCTTTTTGTTTAAAAGATTTTAAAGCTTTTTCAATTGTTATCCCATTTTTACCATAATTATTTTTTAATTGCTTAGCTAATTTATTGATTTCTTTTGAATTAATTTCTTTAAATGATGTTGCTTCTTTCATGACTTCTAAATAAGCTTCTTGTTGACTTTGTTGAGCTTGTTTTTCAATAGGGCTTAGAGTAATTTGGTAAACATAACCTAAAACACCACCACATATGACCGTAATAATACATAAAATAAGAATATCTTTTATTATTTTCTTCATTGATAAACACCACCTTTTAAAGTGAATTTATCAATTAACGGAACAAGTAAATTAGAAATAATAATTGCATAAGAAACACCTTCTGTACTAGTTCCAAAAAAACGAAATAATCCCGTTAAAACACCTAATAAAACTCCATAAATTATTTGTCCTTTTTGATCCATCGGACTTGTTACATAATCAGTAGCCATAAAGAATGCCCCTAAAATAAGTCCTCCTCCACAAAGCTCACAAGCTAAATAGTAAAAATCAAAAGAACAAGGTGAAAATAATAATGTAAAAATAGAAAAAGTTATGATATAAGTCATTGGAATTGTTAATTTAATAACTCCTTTAATAAGTAAATAAACAACTCCTATAAGCAAAGCAACCGTAGAAGTTTCCCCTATTGTTCCAGCAGTATTTCCAATAAACATCATTATTAAATCAAAGCTTTCTCCATTTTTTAAAATTGCAAGTGGCGTTGATGAAGTCATCCCGTCAAATGCAAAATTTGTCATTCTTCCAGTAAAGGAAATCAATAAAAAACATCTTGCTGCTAAAGCTGGATTCATAAAATTTTGTCCTAAGCCTCCATAAAATTGTTTAACCACAATAATAGCAAAGAGACCACCAATAACAGGAAGCCATAAAGGAACTGTTGATGGTAAATTTAAAGCAAGAATAAGTCCTGTGACAACTGCTGATAGATCTTTGATGGTAATTGTTTTTTTCATAAAACGTTCATATAAATATTCTGCTAAAACACATGTTGTTATCGTTGTTACAATAATCAATAAAGCATTTATTTTAAATTGAATAATTCCAAATAAAGTAGCTGGTATTAAAGCAATAATGACATCTAACATAATAGAAGATGTTGTAACACGATCTTTAATATGCGGTGAAGCAGAAACATGTAGTAATTGATTCATGAATAACACCTACTTTCTTTTATTAATAGAGACTAAATATTTCATCTTCTTAAATGCCTGTGTCATATTTCTTTTTGCTGGACATGTATAGCTACAACAACCACATTCTATACATTCCATTCCACCATTTAAAATAAAGGCCTCTGTATCATTTTTTGTTGCTATTTGATAAAGTTTTTGAGGAACTAATAAACTCGGACACACGTCTTTACATCGACCACAACGAATACATGCAGAAGGTTCAAAAAGGGATACTTCATCTTGTACAAGTGCAAGTAAAGAACTTGATGTCTTAGTTACAGGTATATCTAAATGAATAAGGGCACTTCCCATCATTGGACCTCCACAAATAAGTTTTTGAACTTCAGATTTGAAACCTCCTAATTGTTCAACAATCCATTTAAAACTCGTTCCTATAGGAACTTCAATATTGCTAGGTGTTATTCCATCACCCGAAATCGTCATTACTTTAGAAATTAAAGGTTGATTATAACGAACCGCTTGGTTAATAGCAATCACTGTTGCTACATTATCAACAATACATCCTACATCTAAAGGAAGCATTTTAGAATTTAATGTCTTTCCTGTTAAAACCTTAACAAGCATTCTTTCTCCACCTTGAGGATATTTTGTTTTTAGTTCTTTCACAGCAATTCTTTTTTCATCTTTACACTTTTCTTTTAATAAATGAATAGCCTCTTTTTTATTATCTTCAATGGCAATATAACAAAGAGCTTTTGGAAACATTTCTAATAGAACATGAATTCCTGCTATTAGTTCATCTGTTTTTTCAAGCATCAAGCGATAATCACTTGTAAGATAGGGTTCACATTCCGCACCATTAACAATATAATATTGAACTTGATTTGAATCTTTAACAGATAATTTTACATGTGTAGGAAACCCTGCTCCTCCTAGACCAACTATACCTGCTGCCTTAATTCTTTCAATTTTTTCTTCATAAGTTAATTCTTGTTTATTATTATTATTTTCAACTTTTTGATATAATCCATCATTAGCAATAACAATTGATTCTTGCATTTTCCCACTGACATCCATTCTTTCTTCTATTTTTTTTACTACACCTGAAACTGAAGAAATAATAGGACTTGATACAAATTGATCTGAAGTAGCTATTATTTGTCCTACTTTTACATTATCTTTTATTTTTACAATTGGTTGACAAGGTGCACCAATATGTTGTTTTAAAGGAAATACAACTTCATCACTTGCTTTTATTTTAATAATAGGTAAATCCTTTGTATATTGTTTTTGATCTTTTGGATGTATACCTCCAATAAATGATTTTAAACTCATAACTTCCATCCCCTTTAACCCTATTTTAGTCCTATTATTTTCAAATTGAAAGCGTTTACAACAAGTTAAAAAATTAACTTGTTTTCTTTGAAATATATGAAAATTATGTGATTTTAATCACATTTAAATATAAAAAAAAGATAGCTTTCGCTATCTTAAAAATACTAATTTTGTTCATAAAATTCTTCGTCATCTAACATTGGATAAGTTGTAAGTTGTTGTGCATCTAAATTTACTTTATGCATATTAACTGCTGTAATTTGTCTTCTATTATAAGTTGTGTAATAATAGATTCCTTTTTGACTATTCCAACATGAAGTATAAATTGTAATTTCATATTTACCATCTGCTACTTCACAACATCCTCTTTGTTGTTCAACTGAACCTAAAATATGAAAAAATTGATTAACACTATCTCTTTCATTATCTTTTGATTGTCCGTTCATTTTAGTAAATGCAACACGTACAAAACGTGACATTGAAGATAAATCACCAGGTAAACCAAGTGCTCCCATACCTCTTGAATATGTTTGTAAATCTAATTCTTTAGAAAAAAGATTTTGCGGTTGTTTTGGAGAAAGCGACATGTAATTATTTAAGTTGAATAATTGTTTATCAAATGAAGGATTATTTGCAAGAACTCCTACAGGATTTTCATAGATTTTTAATCCTTCTTCGACTGATTCAACAGTTATACATCCACTTTGATCTGCAATAATCCAATGTAATGAAGCTACAGGTAATTGTTCATTATAAGGAGTATTCACTAAATTCATTGTTTGAATAAGTTGTTTAGCTTCTTTAAGCGTTGCACATTGACTTAAAACCCAAGGAATGAATTCATATTGAGCAACGTTGACTGCTCCTTCTTTAACCTCTTGATAACAAGCATTTCCGACAAAATTTAATCCTGCCATTCCTAAACCTTTTTCATTAACAGCATCATAGTATAATGGATAATCTTCAACTACATGAGCCATACCAATCATGGCATAATGTTCAATATTTTTTAATCCATGTCTATATTGTAAAGGATAGTTTCTCGGCATAATAGCTATTTTTTCACCATAGGAAAATTCATAATCCAAAGTTCTACCCATATAAAAATCTTTTGTTTTATAAGTTGCTGCTGTACACATATAAAATCTCTCCTTCTTTTCATTGTTTTGCTATTATATAGTATAACCCATTTATTTCATCTTTATGAATTAGAAAAGAAAAACACTCCTAAGAGTGTATTTCGAATATTATTTAACTTCAACAAGTTCTAAATAGCTTGTTGCACCTTTAACTCCTGGTGTTCCACCAGTAACTAAGATTTTTTGACCAGGTTTTACACCATTTTCTCTAGCAATAATACTTGCATAATCAATCATTGAAATACGTGAATTTAATGGTTTACAAGGAACAGCTTTAACACCCCAGTTTAAAGCTAATGCTTTTACTGTTTTTATAGATGGAGTTGCTGCTATAATACGAGATTTTGTACGATAACGCGCCATTTTACGAGCAGTAAATCCTGATTCTGTAAAGGCTATAATCGCTGCTACATTAAATTTATAAGCAATTTCAGCAACTGACATACAAATAGCTTCACTTGTATCATCTGGTGCTGTACGAATAGCTTGTCTTTGTAAGCTTTGATAATCCAAAGTTCCTTCTGTTTTTAAAGCAATTTTAGACATCATCATGACTGCTTTTTGAGGATATAATCCACTTGCAGATTCACCAGATAACATAATTGCATCTGTACCATCATAAATCGCATTAGCCACATCAGATACTTCCGCACGTGTTGGTCTTGGATTTTGTTGCATACTTTCTAACATTTGAGTGGCAGTAATAACGATTTTACCACGTTGTTTACATTTTTTAATAATTGATTTTTGAATAAGTGGGACATCTTCAGCAGGAACTTCTACACCTAAGTCACCACGAGCAACCATGATACCATCAGCAATATCAAGAATTTCATCAACGTTTTCAACACCTTCTTGATTTTCAATCTTAGCTAAAATTTGAATATCATTTCTACCATTTTCAATTAATAATTTTTTGATATCAATAATATCTTGTGCTCTACGACAGAATGAAGCAGCTACATAATCAAAAGGTTGACCTGCTCCAAATGTTAAATCTGAAATATCTTTAGGTGATAAATAATCAAATCCTAATTTAATTCCTGGAACATTGATTCCACGTTTATTTTTTACTTCTCCATCATTTGCTGCAACACAAACAATATCAGTTCCTTCAATATGATCAACTAATAATTCTACTTGACCATCGTTTACTAAGATATAACCACCAGGTTTAACATCTTTATATAAATCTTTATAAGTGATTGTAAATCTTTCACTTGTACCTTCGATATCTTCTACACAAATAATAGAAGTTTGCCCTTTTTTAAAAGTAGTTTTACCACCAACAAAATCACCTGTACGAATTTCAGGTCCTTTTGTATCTAATAAAATAGCAACATTTGTAGATAATTCTTTATTAATTTCTAATAATGTAGTAATTTTTTCTGCATGTTCTTCATGTGTTCCATGTGAGAAATTTAATCTCATGACATTCATTCCAGCTTTTACTAATTTTGTAAGCATTTCTTTGCTTTCAGATGCTGGTCCTACAGTACATACAATTTTTGTTTTTGACATAATCTCGTTTTTCTTCATAACTTTTGCCTTCCTTTACTCTCTACAATTTTAAGTATAAACCTATTTTTTTACTTTAACAATGGTCAAAAGTAATGTAAGCACATCCACTTGAAAATATTTACTTTAATGTAAATTTGTTACATCTATTTATATGATTTATCAAAAACAAGAAAATATTTTTCTATTAAAAAAACCTTTTAAAGTAAGCTCTAAAAGGTTTAAATATTATTGGTATTCAAAATAATCTTTACTATGATGTACTGCAATTTCTAGAGGTAAAGTTTCTAATAATTCTGGTAATTTTTCTTCAATGATCACTTCTAAATGATGCCCTGGATCTATTAATAAACAATCATGATCTATCGCATATTTAGCATGGCGATATTTAGTATCACCTGTAATATAACAATCTACTTGATCAGCAAGAATTTCTAAGTCGTCTGCTGCACTTCCCCCGCAAATAGCAATTGTATGTATCATTTTATTTGTGTTTTTACTATATTTTAAATGTTCTATATGAAAAATGTCTTTTACTTTTTCAATGAAATCTTTTCCATTTATAGCTTCATTTAAAATAGCTTTCTTTCCAACTTCATAATGATCATAACAAGCAACATCATGAACACCTAACTTTTGAATCAACCAATCATTCATTGAAATACCATTTTGTCCTCGATCTAAACATGTGTGTAAACTATAAACAACAATATCATGTTTCATGGCTGTTGAAATAAATTTTCCTTGATGTAAAGAAGCATCTAAATTTTTAATCTTTTCTAATAAAAAAGGATGATGTGTAATTAACATTTGACAATTATTTTCAATACAGGCTTGTAATGTTTCATTATCAGCGTTTAAAGCAATATAAACTTTTTTAACTTCCTTTTCTCTACTTCCAATTTGTAGACCACAGCAATCAAAATCCATTTGAAGATTTAAAGGAAAATATTTCTCCAAATGATTCATAATTTCATAAGCTTTCATTAAGTTCACCTTCAATTAATTGTTTTTGTTTTTCTAATTCTAAATATCTTGGATGATTTGATGGCAAATCTTTCATAATCTTTAAATATGTTTGATATTGTTTTTGCCAATAACGAATAAATAATTCATCTTTATTTTTTCTTAAAACTGGACCAAACATCATATCTTCTTGATTATATTGAATATCTTGATTTGTATTTTCTACAACCATCATTTCATAAATATGATGACCATCTTTAATCATCTTTTCATCAACAATTTTAAAATGATTTTTAAATAAATATTTTCTTAGATGATCCGTATTAGCGTTAGGTTGTAAATAGAATTGTTTAACTTTGTTTAAATACGCTTTATTTTTTTCTAATATTTCTACAATTAGAAATGATCCCATTCCAGCAATCGTTACCATATCAACTTCTTTATCAAGAATAGGATCTAATCCATCTCCTAATAATGCTTCTACATTTTCTTCAAAATGATATTGCTTAATAGTAGAAAGTGACGCCGCAAAAGGACCTTTTGCGACATCACAGGCATAAGCTTTATCTATAATATTTTTTTCAATTAAATAACATGGCAAATAAGCATGATCTGTTCCAATATCTGCCAAGATATTTCCTTTTTTATGTTTTTCTACCAAATAAGCAAGTAATTCTAATCTTTTTGATAGTTTCATTAACGATCTAAGAAATCCTTTAATCTTTTAGAACGAGATGGATGTTTTAATTTTCTTAATGCTTTTGCTTCAATTTGACGAATACGTTCACGTGTAACGTTAAATTCACGACCTACTTCTTCAAGAGTTCTTGTTCTACCATCATCTAATCCAAAACGAAGTCTTAAAACTTTTTCTTCACGATCAGTAAGTTCTAATAAAACATCATTTAATTCATCTTTTAATAATTCATTTGCTGCATAATCATTTGGTGACATAGCGCCTTCATCTTCAATAAAATCACCTAAATGAGAATCATCTTCTTCACCAATTGGTGTTTCTAATGAAACGGGTTCTAAAGAGATTTTTTGAATTTCACGTACTTTTTCTGGTGTCATACCATCCATTTTTTCAGCAATTTCTTCAGCAGATGGTTCTCTACCTAATTCTTGAATTAATTGTCTTTGAATACGTGTTAATTTATTGATTGTTTCTACCATGTGTACTGGAATACGAATTGTACGGGCTTGATCGGCAATTGCACGTGTAATTGCTTGTCTAATCCACCAAGTCGCATAAGTAGAGAATTTAAATCCTTTTGTATAATCAAATTTTTCTACTGCTTTAATTAACCCCATGTTTCCTTCTTGGATTAAATCTAAGAATAACATTCCACGTCCAACATATCTTTTAGCGATGGAAACAACTAATCTTAAGTTTGCTGCAGCAAGTTCTTTTTTAGCTTGTTCATCTCCTTCAAGAATTCTTTTAGCTAATTCAATTTCTTGATCATGATTTAATAATTCAACTCGCCCAATTTCTTTAAGATACATTTTTACAGGATCATTAATTTTAACATTACTTCCAAGTTGAGTGCTTTCGCTTTCTTTATCATCATCATGTTCTTGATACATATGTAATGTATCCCCTGTCATCATATCGAAATCACCATCAAAATCTAAATCAGGAGTATCGTCTGCATCATCTATATCAAGGTCTAAATCATCATCCATTGTAGGAACGTCTGCAAGTAACATATCATCATCTACATCTAATGAATCTAAATCATCATCAGAAATGGTAATTTGATTTTGTTGAATATATTCAAGTAATTCTTCTGCGAGTTCATCACTTAAATCATAATTCATTAAATATTCATCAATTTGTTCTTGGGTTAATACATTGTTATTGTTTTTTGCTTCATTTACAACTAATTTTTTTAAATCATCAAATGAAACTGCTTGTACTTTTTTCTTTGCCATAGTTTACTCCTTATCTTTTGATTCTATAATTTCTTGAAGAATTTTTGCTTGTTGACGAGGATCATATGTTTGTGATAGCTCCTGTTCAAGTTGTTTAATTCGTTCAATTTTAAGTTTTTCTTGTATTATTTTGATATAATCATCAATTGCTTGATTTGATTCTAATTGAGGTAAATGTAAAGATGATATTTCTAAAATTCTTTTAACAATATCTTGATCATCAATCATATTAATCAAATCAGCAACTTCTAAAATGACGTACTGACGATAATAATCAATAATATAGGAAGCAATTAAGCGATTAACTTTATCATACATATAGCCTGCTTTTGCTTCATATTCCATCGCATACTTTTTATCCTGCATCATATAATATAACAAATCTCTTTCAGCCTTTTGATACTTATCAATCAATCTTGAAACATGATCATAAGTCACTGGTCTAAAAGGTATTGGTTTTTTTACAAGAGTTTGTTGACTCATTAAATGATGAATTGTTTCTTTAGAAAATCCTGATTTTT
>ERZ791864.2179-NODE-2179-length-10647-cov-2.467617_pt1 | contig 10647 bp, 15 predicted proteins | sample MGYA00510282_ERZ791864 | MGnify/ENA primary metagenome ERZ791864 (study PRJEB30046, sample SAMN00792087) | human gut metagenome | study: EMG produced TPA metagenomics assembly of the A metagenome-wide association study of gut microbiota in type 2... | reverse complement strand
AGCTGTTCGTCAGGTCATCCGGCCCGGCGGGGTCTACTTTGCCGAAGGCATCCGAAAGCGGCGGGAAATGCGGGTCTTTACCGCTCTTGCTGTATACCCGGCCCTCATAGGGGGCGCAGAGGGCGCAGGTGGTGCCGTGGGAGCTGATCTGATACAAGTCCTGTTCCTCGTCCTGCGTCACCACAGAAAGGATCTCTGCCTGCCGGGATGTGGTGCGGGAGACCATCGTTGCATAGGTGTGCAGGCTCCAATTCCGTCCCGCCTTGTCTGTAAACGCCGTCACGCCCTCCCGGCGGAGCGCTTCCACGAAAGCGGGCACGCTTTGGTTCACGCCCCTTCCCACAGCTTGCTGCGCTGCCACCTGCTCAAGACCGATCCGCCGGTAAACGTCCGGCTCAGTCCGGCCCAGAAGGGCGCTTTGCAGAGTGGAGAGCACCGTCATGTTCCCGTCCACCAACTGCCCCATGAGGTTCATCGTGAGCTTTTGCACGATGTCCGTCTGGGTGCTGGTAAGGCTCTGGGCGTTGGTGTAGCCGCGCAGGTGCTTTTCCACGGTCTCGCCGGGAATCGCCCGGGTCTCCGGGTGGCGAACGTAGAACTGCGCCTCGACCATGCGGGGCACATACTCCCATTCATCCGTTTCCAGCTGACGCAGGATCTCCTGCACCCGTTCCAGCGCGGCCACGGCGTGATAATCCACAAGACCGCGGCTGCGCAGGCGGCCGATCTCGTTGATGATATCGGTCTCAGCCTTGAGGTACAGCCGGATGAGGCGTTGCAGTTCCCGCTCAGGGGATGCACGTGCAAGGGTAGGCATGTATTATTCGCCCTCCTCGGTGTCTTCCTGCGTATTTTCTGTCAGCAGCCCCGCCAGCGGGTCGCGCAGGGCGGTCACGTCCTGATAGGTTTGGCCCTGCTTTGCGGCGATCAGTTCGTCGGTCAGGGAGCCGAACAGGCCGGTCTCGTCCTCTAGTTTCTTGAGCTCGCGCATTGCCACATCTGCATCCAGAAGCCCTGCCTGAAACGCCGCAATGATGACATCGGTCTTTTCCTTGGCGATTGTCGCCGTCTCGCTGGCAGTGGGTGTCCACAGCGGCGGGAACGTTACGTCAAGGTCGATCTGCTCAATGCCCGCGCTGCGGGCCACTACAGGAAGCAGCTTGTCCAGAATGGGCCGCAGTTTGCTTTCCCGCAGGGTGTCCACGTAGTCGTAGTAGTTTTTCAGGTCGCTTTCGCCGGTGGCGTTCATGCCCGCCGGAGAACGGCCAAACAGCTTGGTCATGGGGTAGTGGGACGCACCGCACAGGTTCAGGCACATGCTCTCGTACACGTCTGACAAGCCTGTAAAGGTGTACTGGGTGTTGCTGATTTTGTTTCCTTGCTCCACCAGCTGCATCCCGAAATTGGAGCGCAGGACCTTCTGGGCCTGCATGGTGTTCCAGAAACGCCGCTGCACATCAGGGCTGGACATGGAGAGTAGCTGCTCCAGCCCCTTTACCTCCATCGTGTTGATGTTCGCCTGAAAGGTCAGCGCGGCCATGTTGGCGCTCACGTTGTCGTGAGCCACCACGTCATTATAGAGCGCTTCCACCTCGGATTCGCCCCAGTAAAGCTCTGCCTGCCGTTCCAGATCGGGAAGCTCTCGGCCCACGAACCGCACAAGGCGGGAGTGATGGACACGGGCAGCAGTGTGCCCGGCGGCATCGTTGATGCTGTAGTACTCCGGCACAAGCTCCCCGCCCTCAAAGGTCAGGCCTGCATCCGGGCTGATTCCCTGCCAACGGTCTAGGATGTACAGCCCCCGGAAGCTGCCGGGAAGAATAGCTTCGGCATCCAGCGGGCGGGAAAGGTCCTCCTGCCCGTCAATGAGGATGAGCCCGGCGGCACCGCCATACAGGCGGCCCCATTTCAGGCCAGTGCTCACACGGTCACGGAGCCGGGTGGAACGCTCCACAGTCTGGATTGCCTTTCCTTGCTCCGGTGTGGCGCTCTTGAGGTCGTACCACTCTCTGAGCATATCGTCCACGAGTAGCCCAACGACGTTCTGCACCACCCAGTTGCTGCGGTACAAGCTGTTCAGCAGGGCGTAATTGTCCGTCATCCGGGTCAGCGGGTATTCCGTTGCTTCCAGCGGGCTTTGTGAGCCGTACCCCAGCGAGAACAGCGAGTTGGAAAATGCGTCCAGCGTGGCCGTCATCGGTTTCTCTGTGCCCCCCGCGGGGCGGCTTTTGTTACGTCTGGACACGTTCAAACCTCCAATCGGGCAGTGAGTTGATGTAATATCGCAGGGCATCCGGGCCGTGATCCTGCTGTTTGATAGGCTTTTCCACGCCCATGAGGGCGGCTTTGTCATCCCACCGGTATGTGCCGAGCTCGTCCAGCAGCCCCTCGCAGTCGGTGGAGATCAGCAGATCGCGGTGGGAAAGGAGCGTGCTGCACTTGCGGATGCCGTTTAGCACGTCGTTGTTTCCTTCCATCACATAAACGCCACGCTGGCGCAGAGCTGTGATAAAGGACGCTGCCGCCGGGTCAACAATGGCGGCGCAGGGGTCTTTCCCCATAAACTCCATGAAATCATCGGCATACTCTTCATCTGTTTTCTGCCTGTGTTCCTGGCGGCTCGCCCACCTGTATTCCCGATGCACCCTGACTTTTTCACCATCATCGTAGATATCGAGAAAAACAGTGTCGTTAGTGGTTCCGTAGTCGCATGTAATGGTACGGGTGGAAAGGCTCTTGAATCCCACCGGTGCGTCCTGCGGGCGGTAGGTGTTGGCGGTGGTGTCCATCATATCGTAGATCAGGCCCTCGGCCATCACCCAGCGGCCCAGAATGTAGCGCTCGTAGAACACACCGCTGTACATGCTACGGTAGCGTTCCCGGGTGCGCTCATCCAGTGACGGGTTATCGTCCATCAAGAAGTGCAGATGCAGCGCACGGTGCTTTTTGGCCTGTAAGATCCACTCCTTGCGAAACCAGTGCTCCGGGTTCTCCGGGTTGCAGTTGAACCAGAACTTGGCCCCGGTGACAGAACATCGGGCCAGCGCCTGCTCCACAAAGCTGCGGGGCATGAGCGCCACCTCGTCCAGAAGCACCCCGGCCAGCGTGATGCCCTGAATGAGCATGTAAGAACTTTCGTCCTTGCCGCCGAACAGGTACACCATGTTTACCTTGCTGCCGCGCTGCACCGTGAGAACGTGGCCGCTGCGGTTGTAGGTGATCTGGAACTGCTGCTGCAAGTACCGGACAGACAGAAGCGGCTGAACAATGTTGCGTTCCACCGCGCCCACGCTCTTGCCGCAAAATGCAAAGGAACAGTGGTTGAATTCTGCCATCATCCAGAGCACGAAGGACAAAGACATGATGGAGGTCTTGCCGGAACGCACCGCGCCGTCACAGATCAGGGCATCATAGTCGCTTTCATACGGAAATGTCAGAATCTGTTTTTGCTTTGGGGAGAAGCTCATTTCTTAAACTCCTCCTTTAAGCTCTTGGTGATGGGGTCATCCTCAACGGTCTGGTGGAAGGAATCGCCCTTCCTGCGATCATCAATGACCGTCCACTTGTCAATCAGAGTGCCCAGCGCCGTGGTGATCTGCTGCAGGGTCGCCCCTTCCAGCTTCTCCGGGTCAGTCAGGACACCGAGATAAACATCTATGATCTCCTGAACACGTTCTTTCTTGCTGTCCATGTAGGAGAGCATATCCTGGGTGTTCTGCTCTTTTTTTATTGTGCACTTTTGTTCAGTGTCCGGTGAAGACGCAACGATTTTTCTAACAGTATTCGGCGAAACACCGTTTTGTTTTGCAACTGCACGGTAATTTTGACACTGCACATAGTCCGCAATAATCTTCTTCTTCTGCTTGTCTGTCAACCGCTGCGCACCCACCGCCACCACCTTCCTAAATCAGGGTATAATAAAACCCCGCCCCAGTGTGGGGCAGGGTCGAGTTAATTTGTTTTACTGCTTCTTAAGATAGTAATTGATAAGATAAATCTGGCCTTTCCCGGTGACTTTGGTCGTCTTATCAATAGTTGTGTGTCCGTCAGAGTGTACTCTGGTAGATTCGCGCACCTTAAACAGCCCCAGCTCCATAGCCTTTTGTGTAGGCATATTGAAATCCGAACGCTTACGGTCTTTCACAAGGAACCCGTCAGCTCTGAGCTGTTCGTACAAGCGATTCTGCCCGGTTTCAATGCCGTTCTGCTTGAGTAACTTTGCCAGTTCACTAACCAAAATGCACCGGTCACTCACGCTTACAGCATCTGCAAACAGACCTTTGGGCGCAAGCTTTGCGTTCTCTTCGCTGAGTGCCTTGTTCTTATCCTGCTCGGTCTTGAGCTGCTGGCAGAGTTGAATCATGGTATCAGGGTTGAGGATAGCCGCCTGCAACGTCTCCGGTGTCATGTATGCGCCGTGCTTGCGGATGGACGGCAGAACCTCGGACGTGACCCACTTGCGGAAGGGTGCGGCTTCGGGCTTATCGCTGCGCAGGATAACGTGATAAAGACCGGATTCGTTGACCGTGCTCATTTTCTGCCGTCCGCCAAGGGTATCGATTTGAGCGACCCCCTTCTCATCATCATCCAAACGGTTGTAAACGTCGCTTGCATTGTTGATGTCGAGGATGTTGCACACGTCCTTCAGGACAAACCAAGGCTCTCCGTCCATCTTCACGGTGCGGACTTCGTTGGACTGGTAGTTGAAAATCTGAATGTTGCTCATTTTACTTTCTCCTTTTTGCTAAAGGCCATGCCATCAGCATAAGCCTGATTCACAAGTCGGCAAATTTCATCGATGAGCCCCTTCAGACTATCATTGAGATCCGATTCTTCCATGTGCGATGAACGAAGGAAGAATTCTTTGGTAACAGGATAGTTCATTGTAAAAACCTCACATTTCATCTTGACAAATCGCTTATAAAAAAATAAAATGGAGGTGCAAGGGGCTTCTTGACTGGTGGCTTTCTTGTATCTTAGCGGTTCAGCGTTCCAGCGCTGGCCGCTTTTTTATATTTCTCGAAACGTGCCAACTGCTCGGCTCTGGTGAGCTTTGCAAACTCCTTGCTAGTCACGGAGCATCACCTCCCGGTATTTACTCCCTTGCACCTCTGACCTCCTTCCAATGCATCTATTATACTACGATTTGCGTAACTCGTCAATACGTTTTTCGTAATTTCTACGAATATTTTTTACGCTTTGCGTATTGACTATTAACGGATGGCGTAGTATTATAGATGTAGGAAAAGAGGTGCTAGAAATGTCGATAAGCTATCACTTAAAGGCCTTGCTCGCAGACGCAAACATGACCCAAAAGGAACTCGCAGAAGCTACCGGGATTAGACCGCCTACCATATCAGCAATCTGTCTTGGCACTATCAAGCAGTTTCCCGTTGGGGCGCTTGACAAAATTTGTGAAGTGCTTCATTGTCAGCCCGGCGATATACTGGAATATATCCCGGACGACCCGAACAAGCCTGAAACCGATGAAGAAACGGACGCATTGCGTGCCGCACTTCTCAACCAGATCAAAGGTTTGTAATTCAAAGCCCTGCCGCTTGGCGGGGCTTTTTGCATAATATAAGCAGCAACGCCATTATCTGCTTTTACCGGACAGTAAGACGTTGCCGCTGCATCCGGAACTTTAGCGGCCAGATGCCCCGCTGCTCTCTGCATGCCGTCCCCCGGTCATGCAAAGTCTGGCACTCCAGGCAGGGCTCGAACCTGCAGCCTGCGGTTTTGGAGACCGCTGCTCTACCACTTGTGAGCTACTGGAGTATAAAACGCCGCCCTTGGAATCGAACCAGCCGTGTCTACACACACGCACCGCGCTCCACATTGCGCTCAGGCGGCCATATAGCAAATAAAAACAGCCCACGGTTCGCCGCCGGGGCTGCTTGAGTTGACGCACATCCTGCGGGGCATGCTGGCCCGCTCGGATTTCCGGTGCTGCTGTTCACGGGCGGAGGTTTCAGGGCGTGGTCAAGATTTCAGGAATCCCACACCCACCCGCACACCGGTGGTGAATCACTCCATGCGTCAGACTTGCCGCGTTACAGACTTTGCGGCGTTCGGTGCGAGATCGTGGACTTGCACCACGCATGATGCTCGATGGTGATATCTCGCATAGAAGCAGCCCGCAAAGCGCGGTGTCAAAGCGAAAAGCGTTAAGCGGCATGAACGAAAGGAGAATTCGTACGGGGCCGCGCTTTGGAAGCTGCTGAGAAGCGGCGCACCGCTTTGCGCGGTTCCGCTTGTAGTCATTTTACCACACTTCGATTCACATGTGTTTCACAACGATTCAAATAAAGCGTAGAAATCAAAGCGCTTTCAATGGTCGTTTTGTACATCCTCCCAGATTTCTGCCAAAGCATCAAACCCCTCGTGGATGTAGGTAGAGACCGAATTGTCTCTGGACAAGCCCACGTCCACCGCGATCTTCTTTTGGGGCTTCAGGTCGATATACCAGCCGCAGATGCACTTTGCTTGCTTTTCAGACCGAGCAGACCCGCTCAGGCAGTAGGCCCGCCGGGCAGCTTCGATGCGCAGTTCACAGAGATCAAGCTCCATCTGCTTGAGGTTCCGCTCTTCTGTATCGATTCTCTCCACGGCAAAGCCCACCTTGTCACCGGCTCCACCGCCCGTGGGCATCCCGCTCATGCTCTGGGTGCACTTTTCGGCAGTATCCCGGATGCGCTGGATCTTCTGCTTCTGGGCCTCGACCTGCTCTGCCAGATCTCTGCACTTCTGGAACCACGCTTTGACGGTGCGGTAATCCAGCGTTTCCGGCTCGTTGGTGTCAGGTGTCCAGGTTTGGATCATGTATCTGCCTCCATTTCCTCAATCCAGATTTCTGCTCTGGGGTTTTTCTTGTCGTAATCCACCCGGCTACCATCGTGGGCAGCCACGATCTGGCTGTTATCGTCCGCCAGAACTTTGGCCTTTACCAGAATGTCGCAGGTGGCCTCGATGAGGTTGGCAAGGTCAACCTTGCGCCGGGTGGCCATGTAGTACACACACCGCACGTTCACGCGGGCTGTAATGGGGTTGTAAGGCCGCTTGATCTGCCACAGGCACTTTTCCTGATACTGCATGAACGCCTCGCTGGGGGCCACAATGCGGCGGTTTGCGTGGGCCTTGAGGATACGGGCAGAGTTTTTCTTTGTGCGAGGGTCGCCGTAAAGAGTCAGGCGCATTGTGCTCATCATTTCGTCTCCTCTCAGTAATACTCGATCTCCACCAGCGATGTGGATACCAGCTCAAATCGGCCATTTTCTAGCGGGATGCGGAGCAGCTGATATTCACGCTCAGCAGATATCTTCGTGTCAGGCAGCAGCTCACCAAAGTTATCCACAGTGATGGTATACTTCGGTTTCCTTCTGCCGGCATAGCCCACTTTTTCGATTGCCGGGGAGTAGACCGTGACATGGTAGCAAGGCTTTCTTTCAACTTCTGCCTCGGCAGTGGCCGCACCACAGGATGTAAACCACAGCGTCGCAATCAGCAACGCTGCTGCCACGATAAAGCAGATCATTCTCTTTTTGGTTTTCATGCTTCACTTCTCCTCCTCAAAAATCCCAGTCGGAAGGAACGCCGAGACGGCATTCTCCATCGCCATCGTTACTGGTCGGCTTATCGAACGGGCAACCTGGGCAACCATTTCCGGTTTCCAACCAGCCCCGGCAAAATCCCATCAAATAACGGGCCATTTCCTCCGGACTCATAGTGTCGGTTTCAGGGTTGGATTTCACTTTGCTCAGCTTTGCTTCTGTTTCTTTTACAATTCTATCTGGTATAATATAATCACACGGAAGTTCGTTAGAAAGGCCACAACTTTCATGGCTTCCGAGGTTGTGGATGCAATCCTTACACCCATTTTCAAATTTTGCATCGCAATATCTTTGCAGGACAAGGGCCGCTTCCACAGCTTCTTTATCTGTCGGGATATAAAGTACCTTCAGCAAAAGATATCTCTCCCTTCCTGCATCCGTTGGAAGGTTTCCTCGTAGAAGTAGACCTTTGCCGGGACGAACTGCATTGTGTTTGCATCCGCCAGCATCACAACGTCCTCATGCTTTTCGATCAGCTGGCGAAGCTCTTTCATGTAGGCCACCAGCCCGCAGGCATCCGAATATGAAACGCCGTGGCTCATCAGCTGCTTGATAAACTGTTTCTGTGTCATACAATCACCCCCATTGTTCTGACATTGCTTTTGCAATTCCAGGATAGGTTTTGCTGCGTTCTTTTGAGTGGCCTTTCCCCATCCAGTGATTCTTCTCTCGCAATTTTGGCGGTAACGTCATCATGTAATCGTACACGTTGTCAGTTTCCTCAAGGATAGGAAGATTTTTAAGCCACAGGCAAGTTTTCTTTTGCTCCGGGTGCCCAAATTGCCAGGGATTGATAATCTGGTCCGGCTTTCGGTATAGAGTAGACATCACACACACGGGGTTTTCGATTGCGATTTGTGGGATATCTGCTTCTACAAATTTCATAAAGAATGCAGCAGCTTCATAGCGTAAGCTGAGTGGTTTTTTCCCCTCCGTGAACCACCGTGCACCAGAAACAGCCAGGTGTGTGCAGGGCGGGTGCGCAATGAGCAAGTCCCACTTGCCAACGTCATGCGTTACACCGTCCATGGTCACGTCCTGCCCCCCCTCCAGAGCCTTGAGCGCATCCCCAAGAATGTGCCACTCAGGGTGTCCGCCGGACGGTTCTTGAATATCGCAGGAGTAGGCTTCGTGGCCTTTTGCCCGGAACGCCTTGCATACTTCCTGCGATTCCTCACAGGCAATTAGCACTTTCATACGCTTCTCTCCTTCGGCGGCAACGGCATCCAGCCAACCACGGGGCAGTCGATCTTGTTGTTGTAAACGTCATCCGGGTTGAAGTGGCGGTATTCCCACCAGCCTTCCGGGATTTGGTAGTCGTCCCGTTCCTCGTCGTATGTTCCCCAATCAGGGAGATCTTGCCAATTCCATTCGCTGTCCTCGGAGAAAACATTGCCGTCCTCGTAGTGCGCCGTTGTAATGCCCAGATAGTCATCACGCCGGTACAAAACCAGAACTTCCGTTTCGACCTTCGGCGGGTCTTTGTCAGGATCGCGCCAGGCCGGGATTATCCTCTCCGGGTCGATGGTGGAGAGGCTTTCGAGATCCGTCAGCTCACCCGCAACATCTTCACAGAACAGGGTGTCAGAATCCTTTCCTCTTGCTTCTTCCTCTGCAAGGTCTTTTTTCAGGATGTTTTCCAGCTCGCCAACATCGGCCAGCCGGACAATCTTCTTTTTCTCAGCCATGTGTCAAAACCTCCGTTCTCTTGACATAAATATCCCGGTACTCCGGGTAGTGATCTCCCGCCATCTGGCAGGCGTGAAATTCTGCGGCCTGCTGGCTGCTTGCGGTCAGACGGTAGGTCAGGGCCGCATCCCCTACCGGGCCGCTGCACAGCACAACAACATGATACTTAGGCACTCTTCGGCTCTCATTTCTTGCGCAAAGGCCTGCGATTTGCAGCGTTTTTGAGGAAATCGGGGGCTTTTGCTGCATCTTCCGGGGGGCGCGTGACCAGCTTGTCCCGTCCCGCCCCGATGGGGTTTGTCTTGCGGTACTCCTCCACAGACGTGCAGCCTTGCCTGTCGGCCTCCTCCAGCGCCTTGCGGACATAGGCCCAGCTTCTTCCGCCCAGATCCCCGCACTTGCGGATGATCTCAGTCACAAGATCAACGCCCAGGCGTTCGATGTAACCGGTCAGCTCTTTTTTGCTGTTAGCGCTCAACTTACCGATGTTTTCTCTAAAAAAATCCGCAGGCGATATCGTCGTCCTCGTCCCTGTATAGGAGGAGTCATCTTTAGATGACGACGACTTATCTATATCTAATATCTTATCTCTAATATCTGTATGGACATTTTTGTGGACGTTTTCGTGGACATCCTGTGGACAATGTCCACAGTCAGAAGAGCCGATTAGACGTTGGTTCGTTCTTTGCAGTTTTTTTTGCGTTGCGTAGTCTGTCGCACTTCCGACCATTTCCGAGTGATTTGCAAGCACAAGTGTGCCGTCTTGCTCCTGATAAATCAGCCCAAGTTTCGCGTAAAGACCCAGCGCAACTCGCACAGTATCGGTAGAAAACCACTTGGTATCACGCTGAATCTTGTCCACGTCATACGGAATGATCACCTCACCGATCTGCCGTGAAAGCCTGCCGTTGGTGTTGATGGTCATAAGACAGAGCATTTGGTACAAAACCACATAGTTTGCGCCGTTCTTCTGCCCCATGAGAAAATCCACCGCGTCAGACCGCATAAAGCTGTCTTTGAGCTTTAGCCAGTAGTATCTTTTTCCGGTAGCCGTGTGTCTTCACCTCCTTCCGCACGCCCGTATAGCAAGATAGCACAGCTCTTATATAGCTCGGAGATTAATTTTTCTCCACAAATTCTCCGTTTTTGAGCGTGTACCAAACGCCGTCCTTTATGACAGTTCCGTCAACCCGTGCCATTTTTGCCAACAGGAACTTACCGTCATCGTCATACTCGGTCAGCACGATGTAGCATCCAATCGATCCACGAGCCTTGCTGTTGTAACCGTTTGCAACGGCAATGCTGTCTTTTCCGCTTACCTCTGCAGAAGAGCAGTTGCCAGACGCGG
>ERZ791864.2178-NODE-2178-length-10649-cov-2.835567_pt1 | contig 10649 bp, 8 predicted proteins | sample MGYA00510282_ERZ791864 | MGnify/ENA primary metagenome ERZ791864 (study PRJEB30046, sample SAMN00792087) | human gut metagenome | study: EMG produced TPA metagenomics assembly of the A metagenome-wide association study of gut microbiota in type 2... | reverse complement strand
ACTGCATTTTGCAGATTACTCTGCGCACTTTGCAGTAACTTTCCCCAGGATGACAAAGGTTCCTGAATTCCAATTCCCAGAAAGCTTAAAGAAGATTCTGTCATAATTGCATTTGAAATACTTGTCGTTGCCGCAATAATAATGGTAGGAAGTACAGATGGAATCAGATGTCTGATAACCATTTTAAGTAAAGACACACCTGTAAAATCTGCGTATAATACATATTCCCGCTCCTTTACAGACATTACCTCTGCCCGAACAAGTCGTGCAATCTCCATCCAGGAAAAGAATCCAATTACAATAACAATTGATACCAGTCCCTGTTTAAAAAAGATACTGACAACTGTAACCAAAATCAGCCATGGAATAGACTGTAAAACATCTACAACACGCATCAGAATACTATCCACAATTCCTCCAAGATATCCTGCCAGAATCCCAACTGTCACACCAATTGTAATACTCATCAACATAGCAAGAACACCGACTAATAAAGAAATACGACCTCCATAGATCACACGAGCAAGATAATCACGTCCCACTTCATCTGTTCCAAAAATATGAACACTGCTTGGTGCTTCAAGCATATGAGCGACATCTGTTTTATTTGGCTCTAACGGCAGTACGGGAGCCAGCAAAGATAAAATCAGAATAATTGCAAGAAAAGCAATCGAAAATATTGCTATTTTATCATGTTTTAATGCCTCCCAGACATTTTCCAGACGTTTTTTTTGAGAATTATTCATTGCCATATACTTACCTCATCTTTCTAATTCTTGGATCTGTTACGCAATATAAGATATCAGACAACAGATTTCCCAGAACAACCAATGTGGAAGACAAAATCAGGATAATCATAACGATAGGATAATCCATTCCCTGTACTGCTTTAATAAAGTAAGGTCCAATTCCCGGCCAGCTAAATACGGTTTCTGTAATTACTGCACCTGTTACCAGAGTAGGCAGAGCCATACCAAGTTTTGTGATAACCGGAAGCAATACATTTTTACAGACATGTTTAAACATAATTTCCGTACGAGATGCACCAAAGGCTTTTTGCACCATAACATAATCTTCCGAATACTGAGTAATCGTAGAAGATCGAACATATCGGACATTATCCGGAATAAATGCCAACGTCAATACCACATAAGGCATAATAAAATGTAAAAAGAAATCTCCCAGTGTTTTTACACCTACCGTATGCATACCAAGAATCGGAAGAATTCTCAATCTGTAGCCAAACAGATAGATAAACAGCATCGCTACCCAGAATGTAGGCATGGCAATCCATAAAGAACAAATTCCATCTATCAGTTTATCCTGCCATTTATTTTTATGAGAACCTGCCAGCAACCCAAGTACAATTGCAATCACATAGGCGGTCAGATAAGAAGGAAGAACCAGTTTGATTGTGTTTGGAATCCTTATTGCCAGTTCATCAAAGATATTGGTTTTCGTTACAATAGAATAGCCGAAATTTCCATTTAAAATTCCCTCCAGCCAGCGAATATACTGCACGTAGACCGGCTGATCATATCCATACTTTTCACGAATCATCTGAACCATCTCCGGAGACATCTTCGGAGTTGTCATCGCATCAATCGCATCATAGGGTGCCAGATGGATTAAAGAAAAACAAAGAATTGTGATTACAATAATCAGAGGAATCGCAGTAAGAATACGTTTTACAATATACTTTGCCATGTTTTCTCCTTTTTGCTTTTTACTCAAAAAAAGACGGAATCCTTCACTTTATTTCAGAAGAATTCCGCCCTTTGTAAAAATAATAAATCAATACTTACTTATTTTGCAATTTTCAGATTGGAAGTATCCTCAAACGTGTACACCGGAACAAGTCCTGCTTCTTTTACACCTTGAATTCTGTTGTTTACAACCAGAATCTTATTATTGGAAATAATTGGATAAAATGCACCTGTGTCTTGAATAGCAGCCTGCAATTTTGCATAAGTTTCTTTTCTTGCAGATTCATCCATCTCAGAAAATCCTTCTTCAAACAGCTGATCAATTGTATCATATCCACTGTAATGCATAGAATTATAAGCAGCTCCATTCTTAAACAGACTTGAGAATGTATCAGGGTCAATTCCCATGATATAGCCGCCCAGATACATATCATACTCATTATTCGGATCTTTCATTGCATTAGAAACAGCTGTTGCGTCTCCTCCTGCAAGTTCTACCTCTACACCAACTTCCTTCAGCTGCTCCTGAATCAGAAGTGCCTGTGCAGACTGTACCGGGTCACTGGAAATATATCCAAGTTTCAATTTCAGATTACTTACCCCTGCATCTTTCAGCATGCTCTTTGCCTTCTCTACATCCTGATCATACTTCTCTACACCTTCTTCCGTATAGAACTGACTGTTTGTAGGCAGGAAAGTATACGGAATGCTATAATATTCATCTGACTCATAAGCTGCATCGTCCATTGCTTTTTTATCCATAGCAAACAACAGGGCTTTACGGACATTTTCATCTGTCACTCTGTTACAGTTAAACTGTAAATATCCTACACGACCTTCACTGTAAGAATATGCTGTCAGATTGTTTGCATCCAAATCCAGTTTTTTCACCTGCTGTGGTGTCAGCTGATAAGCATCTACTTCTCCATTCTGTAAAGCCAAAATAGCAGTATCTGCATTCTCAATAATCTGGAATACTACATTTTTAATAGCAGGTTCACCTTTATAATAGTTTTCATTTGCCTCAAATTTCAGATAAGAACCGGATTGATAATCTACCAGTTTATATGGACCGGTTCCTACTGAATTCATATTATAATCATTATGTTCAAAGTCCGTTACATCTTTATAGATGTGTTCCGGCATAATAAAAATCTGGCTCAGCATTTCCATAGCAGTAGGTGTTTCAAATGGAAATGTGAAAGATACGGTATAGTCATCCTTTTTTTCTACTTTTACCGCTCCCTGATCATATACCAGCTGGGAATATGCCCAACCCAGATTTTCTTCTTTTTCCATAGCCTCATAGGTAAAGACAACATCGTCTGCTGTAAATGGTTCTCCATCTGACCATTTCACATCATCTCTGAGACTGAATGTATAGGTTTTATTATCATCCGATACTTCACAGTCTTTTGCCAGAAACCAGTTGATTCCATCTGCATTATTCATATACAGTGGGGAATAAATCATCTTAACAGTCGATAATCCCCAACGGTCAGATGTTGTAATCACATTAACCGTTTCTGTTGGGTCTCCGGAAATCGCATAAGTAAATGTGTCTTTACCGGAAGTTTCTGTAGCCGCTGCACTCTTATCTGAAGCTGTTTTACTATCATCTTCCGCAACCGGATCTTTTCCTCCGCAGGCCATCAGACTTGCAGCAAGTACAACAGTCAGAGCAACCACAGATGCAAGCTTTGTAATTCTCTTCATCTTACTCTCTTCCTCCTTATTTTCTCTCTTTTTCAGAGTCACTACTCTTCATTATGCTATCAGCTAAAAACAATTTTGTCAAATATTTCTTGCCCCAAAAAGAAATCACCACATCCCGGAAATCTTACGTGGAATGCAGTGATTTTGTCATTTTTGATTTTTGATTTTTTCTCTTTTTTTCCGTGTCATAATGCCACCGATTCTACCGGTTTCTTTTGCAGAGAGACTCTTCCATCCATCTTTCAAAACTCTGTCTAAAAGCCCGAGTTCTTCTGCTATCTCATATTTCACTTTTTCTTCGGGAGTCAGACTTTCCAAATCAATCTCTTTTTGCTTTTTTTGACTCATTTTATACTCCTTTTTTCCTTATATGTACTCTCAGAATTTTGAGCGTACAGGAATTCTTATTCTTTTATACAGGAGTATTGCCTGAAATTTTTATTTTATACCGTTTCTTTTTATTTTGGGATAATAATTGACGCAATAATATAAGCAACAATTCCTGTTCCTGCACCAATACAGCTTAAGATTACCCATGCCAGACGAACCAATGTCGGGTCAATATCAAAGTATTCTGCAATTCCTCCGCAGACACCTGCCAACATGTAATTGGTTGATGAACGATATAATCTTTTATTCGACATAATAAATTCCTCCTAAATTCAAAAACTTTCCTATTTATATAGTTTTATATAGCTCATTTTTATATATTTCATATAGAAATTTCAAATGTTTTAAGTTTTAAAATAAACATTACGATTCAAATGTTATCTGAACAGTACCCATTCCACAGTCAATGCTTAATTCCTTTCCGGTATCATTTTTATCTGAAAATTCATTTCCAAATCCGGAGGAAAGAACGTTATCTCCAATTTGAACAGAACCCATTCCAACCTCTGCCTCTGCATTGTAGTCCTCTCTTTTTCCTGCCATTTTCATGTCCACCGTACCTGTTCCACAGGAAATATCACTTACTTTTGCATCTAATTTCGCTACAGATACTTCACCGGCACCAACATCTATCTCACATTCCTGTGCTCTTAATTCATCGGATACCTGCAAAACCCCTGCGCCAACTTCCAGGTCAAGAGAAGCTGCATTTAATTTGTCGATAACCAGTTGTCCTCCTCCGTTCATTTCAACTGTCACTGATTCAAACTGCATATCCTGCGGGAGAATAATCTCAATCGGGTCTTTTTCTCCCTGATGATTCTTTCCTTTCCGCTCAATCGAAAGTTCCCGGTCTTCTCTGTCATATTCTACAACATCTGCGCTATTATAACTCTTTACCTTAATTGAACTTGCATTTGTATCCGTCTTAAATTCCAGATAAATGGCATTTTTTTCTTCTGTTTCAATACTTAATGAACTCACTTCCTCTTTGCTAAATTCATATTCCTGTTTTGCTTCAGTATCTAATTTCGCATAGATTGTTTCAAGTCCATCAGAATCAAATCCTTTTGCATCTGTAAGTACATTCACTTTTTCTGCCCAACCAAAATATTGCATCCCTTTATCCTTTAGAACAGACCAGTCCGGACCAATTATCATTCCGGCTAAAAACAATCCTGCTCCAATCACCCCAATCACAGCTGACAAAATCAGACATGTCTTTGTAAACTTTTTCATACACGCTGCCCTCCTTTTCTTCCCTTGTAAAAGATTCTCTGAAGAAAATCAACGCATCCTCGAAAGACTATCGGAAATCCTTTTCCAACTATCCAGAGAAAGACCAACAGGATTAAAATTGCAATCGCAACTGCTACCATACCGCCCCCGGCTACAATTAAAAAAATTCCCGGGGATGAAATCAAACGAATGATAGCTAAAACAATTGCTGCAATCAAAAGAGCTGCACCTCCAATGCCAATTGCTGCAATGATTCCCAGCACTCCTACAATCAAACCAAATAAAATACCTAAAATCCCAAGTCCTCCGCCAGCCCAGATTGGAGAAGTTAAAATAACAAGCACTATCACAAGTCCCCAGGTAAGACCGCTTCGTTTTTTCTGTGTATGCTGTCCATATCTGCTTTCTTCCTGATGATAATGATTTGTTTCTTTGAGCATATCTTTCTTATCAAAACGCACATCCTGATAACCCTGTTCCGTATACTCTTCATAGTCTGCTTCATTTCCGGAAAGGTCTGCTTTGATAATCGCAGCCACCTTCCCGGGGCTTCCCAGCTCCTGAATCACCTCTGCTTCTTTCTCTTTTCCGGCATCATCAAAATATCCATTATAATATTCCAATGCCTCTTCCCGCTCCTGCGCAGGAATGTCATACAAAAGTCGTTCCAGCTGGCTTAAAAATTCCTCTCGGTTCATACTCACAACACCTCTCCCTCAAATAATCCGCTAATCTTTCCCGAATATGTTTTCCATTCTTCTTTATACAAATTCAATTGTGCCATTCCCTTTTCTGTTACCTTATAATACCTGCGGTTTCTGCCTCCAAATTCCTGGTCATAAGTTTCCAGACAATCATCTTTTAAAAGCCTTCGCAAAACCGGATACAACGTAGATTCTGAGATCTCAAGCACCTGCCGTACATCCTGCGTAATCTTATACCCATACGTTCCCTCGGCTTCCTTTGAGACAACAGCAAGTACAATTGCATCAAGTAATGCTGCACCTGTATTAAAAACCATGTATGCTTTCACCTCTTTTTTTGTAGAGTTATTTCTTATATAATACTATACGTCATATAATATAGTTTTGTCAATAATATTATATTAAATAAATCTTAAGGTTTTATAAAACAAAAAAATGGAAGGTTTTTTATTTTTCTAAAAAACCTTCCATTTTCTTTACGCTACTTTCTTTACTCTACCGCAAATGCCCGCTCCAAATTTACGGAATAAATATATTTTTCCTCCACCGGCTTTTCCAACATCCGCTCCAGTGCTTTCTGATAGTATTTCAGCTGGATTCCATACTTTCCAACCAAGTCACTGCCATCCCACTGTTCTACATAATCTGTCTTGTAATCCAACAAAACAATTTTTCCATTTTCTTCAAAAAATGCATCGATGATTCCCTGCACCAGCATCGTCTCTTCTCCAGTCTCTGTTTTTAAGATATCTGAAGCCAAAACTTCAATGACAAATGGCTGTTCACGGAATAAACATCCCTCGCTTTGCGCCTGTTTCATTCGTTTTCCAATTCTCGAATTAGCCAGTGCAAAAATCTTTTCAGGTTTTACTGTTACATAAACCGATTCATCTATTTTTTGTTCTTCTCTAAGTTTTGCAAGCTGATTTTTTACTGCCGTTTTGGTATCCGTATCTGTAAAATCCAGCCACTGCAGTACCTTATGATACGCATTTCCGCGGTCTACCCCGACTAAAACCTCGCCTTCTTCCTGCATAAATGCCGGAATATATGGTTCAATTTCCGGCAGTTCTTTTATTTCTTCCTTCTCGTCTGCAAGAAGTTCTTCTCCAAGAATCTGATCCATAAGGGAAACTCTTTCCTCAAAGGAAATGCTCTCTTCAAAGGAAACACTTTCTTCATCTTCAAACTGCATCCGTTTGACTTCTGAAACTGTTACCTTAGCCGGAACTTCGGCTTCTTTCTGCCACGGATATTCCCACAAAAAATGTTCCTGTATTTCTTTTCTTATTCGTTCATCTGAAGATGCACGCTCCATTTCTGCAATCAATTCCTGCTCTTTGATTAACTGCTCACTTCGCTCTTTTGCCTCACTTAAAACAAACTCAACCGGTGATTTTACAGCAATCAAAAATGGAGCTGTTTCTTCATGCAATGAATGACTCACAGGGCAGGAATATTCATACTGCTGATACAATCCATCCATACAGCGGTGTCTTGCAAGTGCCGGAAAAATCCAGTCCAGATACATTCTCGCTTTCACAAGTTTTCCATAAGACAGACGCATTTTTTCTTCATTTTTTATCAGTTCAAGTCCTTCCACACGTTTCTCCAGTCTGCTGACTGCCCCAGTCAGATATAACTTTTCTTTTGCTCTGGTCAAAGCTACATAAAGCACTCGCAGTTCTTCTCCCAGATTTTCAAGCTGAATCTGGCGCTGAACAGCTTTCTTTAATAAAGTCGGTGCTTTTGTTCTGCGTTTTGTATCAATCCAGTCTGCACCGATTCCTAAATCCGGATGAATCACAAGTGACGCCCTGGCATCCTGCTGATTAAACAATTTTCCAAGCCCGGATACAAAGACAATCGGAAACTCCAGCCCTTTGCTTTTATGAATACTCATAATCTTTACGGTATTTTCCTGACTTGCCGTGATGTCTGCTTCACCAAAATCAATCTGGTATTTCTGCAGGTTTTCAATGTAACGAACAAAGTTAAACAGTCCTCGATAGCTTGTTTTTTCATAATCTCTTGCCTTCTCAAAAAGCATCTCAAGATTTGCTTTTTTCTGTTCGCCAAGCGCATTTGCCATATAATATTCTATCAGTCCAAGGCTCTCATAAATATCCCATAACAGCTCATGGATTGGTGTATAGGCAACCTTCACACGCAGGGTGTAAAACTGTTCTAGAAATCGGCTGATTTTTCTTTGAATTTCTGCCGCTCCGTCTGTTTTCTCATATAACAACATACATTCAAAGAATTTAAGCGTCTCATCTGAACTTTCTTTTCCCGCACATTTTATCTTTGCCAGTTCTTCCATTGTAAAGGCATCCGGCAGATTTAAAAGCACTCCGGCAAATGGAATATCCTGAAGCGGATTATCCAGAATCCGAAGGTAATTTAAAACAGTTACGACTTCCTGTGCCGAGAAATATCCGGTCTTTGTCGTTACGCTTGCAGGAATTCCACGACTCTCGAGAATCTTTTTAAAATTTTCTGCCCAACCATTCATGGTGCGCAGCAAAATCACAATATCTCCATACTCTGCTTTTCTATAACCGCCATTTTCTTTATCTACAACCGGAAACTTTCCAACGATTTCCTGAATTTTATCCGCCACAAGTCTTGCTTCGAGTTCCTGCACATTTTCTTCGGTTTCCATCTGCTTCCATTCGGCTTCATCGCTTTCCACCAGCAAAAGTTCTGTTTCTCTTAACACCGGCTCACTATTTTCCTCAAACACCGCTCCGGCATAGAGTGCCGCATCTTCATCATATTCCACTCCGCCCAGACTCTCTCCCATTATCTGGTAAAAGATAAAGTTGATTCCTGCTAAAACTTCCTCTCTGCTTCGGAAATTTTTATGCAGGTCAATCCGCACCTTATCTCCGGCTTTCTGCAAATATGAATGATATTTTTCCATAAATAAATCCGGTCTCGCAAGGCGGAAACGATAAATACTCTGCTTGACATCTCCTACCATAAAGATGTTATTCTGTCCCTCTTCCATCCTTGATACCGCAGTTAGTAATTTTTCCTGTACCAGATTGCTGTCCTGATATTCATCAATTAAAATCTCATAAAAATGGGCAGAAAGTTCCTTCGCTGCCTCACTTCGCTCATCCCCATTTTCCGTATGATGAATCAAAATTTCCAGTGCAAAATGCTCCAAATCCGAATAATCCAACAGATTCTTTTCCCGTTTTTTCTCTGCAAATGCTTCCGAAAAACGAAGCGTCAAATCAATTAAAACCCCAACCGGTCCTCCGGCTTCCTGCAGATATTTAGCTGCTGTTTCAAACGGCACACCAAAGTACTGTTCTTTGATTTCATTTAAACCGTCTTTGATTTGATTTCGATAATTTTTTACCAGTTCTTTTTTATTTTCCGATGCTTCCGGCATTTTTTTTCCCGATAATCTTGCATAAGAAAGATGGGAAAAAACCTCCTGCTGTGCTTCGAAACTGTCTGCTTTTAACAGCAGTTCCACTGTTTTTAAATCCTGACTTAAGGCTTCTTCGTAAAGATATGGTCCATCTTCCTGCCGACAAAGTGCAATTCCTGCTTCTGCAAGCATACGGATTTCTTCCAGATTTTTTTCGATATCGGACTTTAACAACTGCATCCACGGTGCCTGCTCCACTTCTTTTACTGACGAAATCTGATATGCATCTTTGCAGGATACCAGCCATTCTTTTGGATACGGATAACTCGTCGAAAAAGTATACAATTTACGTATCAATTCCACCAATCCATCATCGGAACGCCCTGTGGAAAATGCCTCCACAAACTCATGAAATTCTTCACTGCCCTCTTCATAAGCCTCGCTCAAAATCCGCTCTGCTACATCTCCCTGAAGCATACGCAGTTCCCCTTCTTCTCCCACACGAAAAGACGGGTCTAAGTCAATTAAATGAAAATAATTCCGCACAATATACGCACAAAAACTGTCAATCGTTGTAATCAGTGCATGATGAAGCAGGGTATTCTGCTTTCTTAGATGCTCTAACATCTGCTCTTTTTTCGGACTGTCTTCCTGCTTCTCTTCTTCCTCGATTCGAGTTTCTATCGCAAGGCGAATTCGCTCTCTCATCTCTCCTGCTGCTGCTCTTGTAAAGGTCACAATTAAAAGCTCATCAATCGAAACCGGATGCTCCAAATCTGTAATTATCGAAAGGATTCTTGCCACAAGCACCGCTGTCTTTCCACTTCCTGCTGCCGCACTGACTAATACATTTGCATTTCTCGTCTCTATGACTTTCTGCTGTTCCGGGGTCCATCTCATTTCCATTTATTTCTTTTCCCCCTTCTGATTTTCTGCTTTTTCGCTCTCCTGCATCTGTTCTTCCATGCCTTTCCAGATTTCTTCACTTTTTACCTGCGCAAGTCTGCGGTATCCACACCCTTCTTTCTTCTCATCAAACCCACACGCACCTTGATATGGGCAATACTGACAGGCATTTCTTTGCCCCATCTCATAAGGTGAAACCGACGCTTCTCCCTTTAAAATACGCTGTCCGATTTCCTGTATCTTATATTTGACATAGCCTGAAACCAGTTCAAAATGTTCCTCATCTACCGCACTGGAAGTCTTAGAAAGTCCTCCGCTTTTATTGATAGAAACCGGAATACTGTTTGAAGATACCCCTTTTTCTTCGAGTCCCTTGTCCAGACGTTTTAAAATCTCCGGGTCGGCAGATGCCAGTCCATTCATTCTAAGCTGCTTTAACAGTCTCTGATTTAAAGACTCTTCCGATTCCTTTTCTACACAATCTACAATCGGGTCTTTGATATTATAATAAAAAATCCCTGCCGGAAGTACGTTTTTATCCGGATGAGCTCTTTGTTCCAGTTCCATTGCCGCATTTAAATACAGCACCAGCTGAAGCTG
>ERZ791864.2168-NODE-2168-length-10707-cov-9.058581_pt1 | contig 10707 bp, 8 predicted proteins | sample MGYA00510282_ERZ791864 | MGnify/ENA primary metagenome ERZ791864 (study PRJEB30046, sample SAMN00792087) | human gut metagenome | study: EMG produced TPA metagenomics assembly of the A metagenome-wide association study of gut microbiota in type 2... | reverse complement strand
TACTGCACTTTCTGCAAAGTTCGTTGTAGGTAATGCGATTTCTTTCATTCAGAAACAACGCCCACTCTTGTTTCCGTTTCTTGCTCATTCTCGGCATATCAATCCTCCTTTCCGCCTGAAAACAAAAAAACCACAGGGAAGATACTTACTGCCTTGTTTCTGTCATTTTTCGGGGCGAAAATCGGGCAAAATTGCCTTTCTAAGCCTTTCAAAAAATCACACAAGGTATTCGTACTAACCTGTGGTTATGTATGAAATTGTGGGGTTTTGGGTAACAGAAAACACCGTATTTCTACGATGTTTTCTGTCACATATATTCTATTTAAGATACTGACAAACTGGGATTGTCTAAAATAGTAAAGCCGTACCGCTTACTATTTTTTCTTTTACTGCTGAAACAGTATCTTTGATTGAATGCGTCATTAACTTGTTTCATTAAATCATATATATCCATTTGTACCACCATTTATAAAACTTTCTTTATTTTATCAACTTGTTCTTCTACTTCTTCCGGATAGTTTTTAACCATATCATCACTTCCTTAATTTTTCATCTTTGCGAGTTCTTATATAAATCTCTTTTCTACCTTTTTCTATAAAATCAGGTCTATTATTTTTAATACCATATACAATAGTTTCTATTGGATAATATTGTTCTACAACATCTTGATATTCCTTTGCTTTTGAAATATCAATATTTCCGTATAATCTTAATATATCTTCTCCAAAAGACACGCCAATTTCTTCTTCACTATCTTCTAGCAAATATATGAAATCACAGTATTCATCTATAATTCCAGAATCTCCAAAATCTATTACACCACATAATCTATTTTCATCATCAAGTAATAAATGATTACAACTAAAATCATTATGGCATAAGCATTTTTTACCATCAAATATAGTTGTACTATGTAATCTTTGCATAAAGTCTTCTACATATTGTTTTTCAATATCAGTAAGACTATCATATGTTGTGTCTTTGAGTAATTGATATTCTTCCAAAACATTTTGTTTATTGTCTATCGTATACAAACTTATTTCACTATAATCTAAATCGTGCATTTGTCTTAAAAACATAGCAATATCTTGCTTTAATAATTCTTGCTTTTCTTTTGATAAAGCAAAATATATTTCTGGTGTTAAAAAAGTTCCTTTTATTTCTTTATAACCTAATATAGAAATATCATCACTAAAATATGAATATTTTACATTTGGTATTTTTATATTAGTATTTAATCTTTGATTTAAGAAATCATAAATTGCTTTTTCTTTTTCATATCCTTTTTTCTTATTAGCACTAAATTTTGTTTTAAATATGTATTCTCCATTTACTAAATATGCTACACTATCATATCCACTACCAATTACCTTAATACTTTCAACTTTAAAATCTTCAAAGTAATGTTCTATTAAGTATTTCATTGCTTTAACATTTGTAACATTATCATCATACTTATATTCCATTAAATAGCAATCTTCTTTTTTACCCTCGTGCAACTCGTGTTCTGGCAAATCTTCAATTATTCTAAATCCAGATTTCTGATATGACCTAATTGCTCTTGGATTATTCTTATGAGGGTCTAAAATAACTGCATTAGCATTTCTTTCTTTTTTTAAAAACTCAAAAATCATTTTTGTATATTTTGAGCCAATGCCTTTACTCCAATATTCAGGTTCTCCTATAAACTGATCCATTCCATAAACTATTTCATTTGTTTTTGGATAATGATAATCAGAATAAAGTTCATCATACATTTTATATACTTGTCCATATCCAATAGGAACATTATCATATTCTATAATTACTCTAAATACTTCATCTTCCCATTTTTCAGTATAATGCTCTTTTAATGATTCTAATGTATATTTTTTATCTCTACCACCATAAAATTCTAATACTCTATCATCAGTTAACCATTTTAGCATTAAAGGAAAATCATCATTTGTCAAAGTTCTTATTCTTATTTTATCTTGTACTATTTCCATTAATTTTCCTCCCTAAAATCATACACATACACTACTTCATCATCTGCGTCATTTATTCCTCCTGCTTTTTCATAACATTTACAAGCAGAAATATTACTTCTATTTGTTATTAAAAACATTTCATAACAATCAATAGTTTTAGCATAATCACGAGCAAATGATATTAAACCTGTTCCATAACCTTTGCCTTGAAAGTCTGGCATAACATCAATAGCGTCAAGATAGAATACTTTTCTTCCATCTGGTTTTAATAAAATATAACCAAAAGCAAAACCTACTATCTTATTATTTATCTTTGCAATAAATCCAAAATCATTTTTATTATCTATAAATTTTTTTAAAACATCTACATTATATTTTGTATTTTCATCATCAACAAAATCTAGCATAAGTTCCAAATCTTGTTCTTCTAATAATTTATATTCCATCTATCTCAACTCCATCTACTATTTTATTTTCTAATTTTATTAGTATTTACACAATCATTAATTAAACTAATTGCTTCCCCAGCAAATTCCTTTAATCTTGTATTATCATAACTATTATTTGTATCACTTAAATAATCTTCCATAGCATTTTTAATAACATCATTATAATTTGAATCCATATTTTCTAATGCCCATTTACCACCATCATATTTTGATAAAGTTAAATCATCTCTGATTAGTGCATAAAATCTACAAAGGTTTAAAATACAATATACGGGATTATTCACAATTTCTTCTACACAATCTAATGTATCAGAATAATTGGAATCAATAATGTATTCCTTTGGTACTTTTGAAAACACTTCTTTTGATGGCTTACCAAAATCCATCTTATCATTTGGAACATTTATAACATTGAAATGACTTGCTAGATCAGGGTCAACTTTATAATCATCATTGATGACTATTGTTTTATCTTCCTTATATCTTTCTATCCAATCTCTGCTACCGTGAAGTTCGTAAGGTATTGGATGTTTTATATTTCTACAATTATCTTCTAGTACAACACTAAATTCAAAACCTTTTTTAGGAAATAATTGCTCATTTTCTAACATTTTATCCCAAATAAATTGTTTTGTTTCTGAATTTATTTTTTCTTTTACAACTATAATAAAGTCTAAATCAGATTTATTCGGATTAAAACTTCCTAATCTTAATGAGCCGTGAAAATAAACTCCAACATAATTATCTTGTAATATTTCTTTAACCCATTCATTAACTTGTTTCATTAAATCATATATATCCATTTGTACCACCATTTATAAAACTTTCTTTATTTTATCAACTTGTTCTTCTACTTCTTCCGGATAGTTTTTAACCATATCATCAAAATCAGCAATTTCACGTGCCTTTATTAACATTGATACTCTTTTGATTAAATCTTCATCTGTATATTTATAATAACTTAATACCTTATTTATAAAACCTGTTCCTAAATAATAAAGTGCAGCAATATCATAAGCAGGATCACCCATACCAGAGCCTTCAAAATCCACTATTCCAACTAATTCGTTATTATCGTTAAGAATATAATTCTCATACCATAAATCTCCGTGTATAAAATGATAATCATTAAATGTTAATAAATAGTTTTTATATTCATTAAACCAAGATAATATTTTTTCATAATTAGATTCACTTAAATATTCTTTTAATTCAATAACACTTTGTTCAGTTATTTCTAATTCATTTTTTATATATTCATCTTTATCAAAATCAACTCTTATTTCATATAATTCATCCATAAATTCAGCGAGTTTTTTAGCAATATTATCTAAATTAACTATTTCAATATGTTCTTTTCTAAAAGTATGTCCTTTAATCATTTTATAAATTAATGCGCCATTTGGATATTCTTCGCAAGGCTCAATCAATTCAATAATTCTTGGTATTTCCAACGATTTAACATTACTTATTTGATTAATTACGTTCACATATTTTTGATAGTTTTTATATGAATTTTGATTTACTCCATCAAGTAAAATATAATCATCATTTATAATATATGCCTTACTATTAAAGCCTTCATTTATGTATTTTCTACTTATAATATCCATCTTTGCACCTCATTCTTAATAACTAAATAGAGTCATAATAATAAACATTTTCTGGCAATTCTTGATTAGGCAATTTGAATGTTCTAATTTTAACAAACTTACCACCAATAATTGTCTAAAATAGTAAGGCCGTACCGCTTACTATTTTTTCTTTTACTGCTGAAACAGTATCTTTGATTGAATGCGTAGTTGTATCTATAACATTTAATTCATAGATTCCTAAATTGGAAAATTGATTCCACATTGTTTCAACTAATTCAATATTTGTTTCTCTGTCTAACTTTGAGCGTTCGATAGCTCGCTTCATAGTTTCTTCTTTACTTGCCCTTAAAACGATATAGTGTACTTCATAATGCTCTTGAACAATGTTGAGCCACGGCTCTAAAAACCACGGTCCTACAATGCCATCTACAATTACATCATATCCACCACGAGCATATCGCTTCGCAGCTTCTAAAAACGCTTCAATGACAATCAAATTTTGCTCATTTGATTCTGGCAAATGCGGTGGTATTGCCCCTTTACTCAAATAATGATAAAAGTCATCTGTGTGCATATGCACAGACTTTTCCAAATCTGATTCTTTTGCAACAACAGATGCCGTTGTAGTTTTTCCTGTCCCCGGCGCACCTGTGATTACAATAATTCTACCTTGATTCATCTATATTTTACCTCCACAACTTCGGATTTATCTCGCTGATTTAGACGTATTGTACCATATTTTTGTGAATTTTTCAACTTAGCCACTTCGATTATACTCACGACTTAATAACTTCTTAAATACTTCCCGAAAAAGAAAAACTGCCATCCGTTAAGACAGCAGTTCCTTTTCGGCTGGTATGCTATTAAGAATACACAATATCGTTCAATACAATCTCATCTGCACAGGCTCGGATATTGTTCATCAATCCTATCCATTTCATCATATCCTTTCCTTTCAGTTCTTCCGTCACACCCTGCTTTCTTGCCATTTCCTTTATCAGATACTCCGCCATATCACACGCCGAAGTATCAATATCGGCAAGGTGTTCATATAACTTTCCGCTTGTAAGCAGATTGATATACAAGATTTTCCTGTGTTCCCTTAAATATCTTTCCCTCATTCTTCCGTATTTTGTGAGAGTGGGCGGTTCTTCGTTTTCTATCGTCAAGCAGGGATAGTAATAATCTCCGATGAGTTCGTACTGGATACCGGTTCTTTCGTCTGTAATAAATCTTTGCATTTTGATTTCTCCTTTTGCTTCTTATGGTAAAATTCCAAAGATTTTTCGTTGTGATTTTGTTTTTGACATTCTTCGGAACAGAATTTCTGCTGACTGTGTGTAGGCCAGTAGGTACTGCCACACACAGCACAGACACGCTGACGATAATAATGATTTCCTTTTTCTGCTTCTCTGTCGGCTTTCTTTTGGTCTTGCCTTGCCTGATAGCAACAATCCTTTGAACAGAATATCTGTCGGTTGCTTGTAGGTACAAACTCCTTTTGACAATGGGGGCATACCTTTGCTTTTACGATTTCTCCACCGTTTTCAGCGAGTTTTTTCGCCTTTCGCTTCTCTCGGTAAACTTTTTCACGCTCACGCTGTTTTGCCAGTCGTTCCATTTCAATCTGTTCTTCCTGTGCCTTGATTTCAGCAAGTTCTTCTTCTGTGTAGGCAATATCGACCTGCCCCACATAGTTGAAATAAATATCAACCTTTTGTGTCCTTGCTTTTCCCACACCCTCTGCTTCATAAACCACAATCTTGTCAATGAGTTCGGCAAACATCAAATCGGAAATTTCTGTCGGCTCTTTGCACTTGCGTATCAAAGAAATGAAATGCTTAATATCAACCGTATTCGCCTTTTCTTCGGTCAGTTCCTTTTGCATTTCCTCAATTTTCGTTTCCAGTTCAGCCTGCTCATCATCATACTGCTTCATTAGTTGCTTGTACTGTCTTTCGGGCAGTAATCCCGAAACAAGATTTTCATACAACCCACGAATAAGTTTTGACAGTTCATCGTATCGCTTCTGAAAACGCTGCAACTCCGATTTATTGTGCTTTGGCTTTTCTGTCTGCTTTTCGTTCCACAATACTTGAAGTTCCTTTGCAAAGGCTTCTTCGTCATTCAGAACAAATCTTGATAATCGTTTTACAGTCGATAATATCAAGGCTTCAACATTATCAGCACTAATCGAATGGGCAGTGCAGGAGTTTACTCTGCTGGCATACCCACCGCAACGGTAAGAATACTGTAACGAACGGTCTTTTTTACTGTAATGCGTTTGCAAGGTCATTCTTCTGCCACAGTCAGCACAGAACAGATAACCGCTTAAACGATTGCTGTGCGTTCCTCTTGCCGCTGTTCTGTTGGCTCGTTTCTTTCGCTTCTGAACGCTGTCCCAAAGTTCCTGCGAGATGATAGGCTCGTGCGTATTATAAAATACATACTGTTCATCTTCATCGGTATTTTTCCTTTTGTGCAGTTTGAAATTGGTGCTGACCGACTTACGCAAAACAGTATGACCAAGATATTCCTGTCTGCTCAAAATCGCTCTTATGGTTGACATTCCCCAAGTATATGGGTCTGAAAACTTCGTTCCATTATACTGTTCGGGGTGATATTCCTTTGCGTGTGCTGCCGGAATTAAAACCTTTTCTTCGGTAAGCAATTCAGCGATTGCTCTCGGACTTTTGCCCTCGTTGGCAAGCAGAAAGATACGCTTTACCACCTCAGAAGCCACAGGGTCAACGACAAGCGTTTGTTTGTCGGTTGCTAATCGGTTATATCCATAGGGAATAGAACCGCTACATCGCTTTCCGTCTTTCATACGGGCATCAAACACAGCCTTGATTTTATTGCTTGTGTCTTTGGCATACCACTCGTTCATTATATTCAAAAACGGGGCAAAGTCATTATCCGAAGCATTGTTGCTGTCAATACTGTTGTTTATTGCAAGAAAACGGACATCTTTCTGTGGGAACAGAACTTCCGTATAAAAGCCGACTTGCAGATAGTTTCGTCCTAATCGGCTCATATCCTTAACAATAATCGTTGCGACATTTCCTGCTTCTACTTCCTTAATCAGTTCTTGAAAACTCGGACGATTGAAATTCACACCCGAAAAACCATCGTCAGTAAAATGGCGAATATTCGTGAACCCATTTCTGCGAGCATAATCTTCCAAGTATTTCTTTTGGTTGGTGATTGAATTTGACTCACCATTGAGGTCATCATCTCTTGATAAACGCTCATAGAGTGCTGTAATCTTTGAAGTCCTTGACATTCTCTTATCCTCCTTTCTTTATGTAATCTGTTTTGGTATTAAAAGTATTACTCCCTCTACCAATAGGAGAAAATAGGGATACAAAGCGGAACTGTTTTTCAAAGAATCAAAAAAATATTTTTTGAAATTCTGCAACCGACTTTGATAACCTATTTTCAATTTAGGAACGCATTATTTATCGTCCTACTAAAGTATAGCCCTCCGGGGCAAGTTCGATGGCGGTAGTAGTTTCACCAAAAGTCGATGCCCATGCGTCAAAATGGGTCAGCCCTTTCTGCTGCAAAGTGTTGTATTGGAGGTAACGCATCAGGGTGTACATTTCCGTCATGGAATTGCTGATCGGCGTACCGGTTGCAAAAATCACGCCGCGCCCTCCGGTAATCTCATCGAGGTAGCGGCATTTCCCAAACATATCAGAAGATTTTTGCGCTTCGGATGTGCTCAGGCCTGCCACATTCCGCATCTTCGTATATAAGAACAATGTGCAGCACCTCTGCGGCTGCGAAGCAGTCCGCAGAGTAGTCTGCTTTGTTGTGATAGGTAACTTTTTGACGTAATCTCCAAGTTTTCCCCCACCTCACGCCGGGCGTGCACCTTTCAGCGCACCCGGCGTACCATCAAATCGATTTACTTTCTTCCTTCAGATTTCAACACTGCTGTGTTCTCACGGACACAGAGTGGTTGTAAATTTCACAGTTTAAGTTTTTCGCGGTATTTCATGATTTTACCTACCGTCTTTGCATCAAGTTCAGGCGGTATTGGACTGTTGTGAACCATGCGGTGGCATGGTTCACACAGCCAAACCAGATTTGGCACTTTATTGATTCTATCAAGTGGAACCTTGTTTTTAACGTGGTGACAATGCTTTTGAAGCACGGGTGAGAAGGCATTTCCACAGCATTTACATTTTCCTTTGTCCCTGCTGTAAGCATACTCCCGGTTCATATAATACTCAAAATTCATCCTTCCCTTTGCGTATGCTGACATTGCAATATCGTTCGGGGAGTTAACGGATGGACGGTCACATGGCAGTGGCTTGTGCTTAGCACGATAGCTCACATACCGTCTGCGCCCTTCCACTGTATACGGCGTCATTTTCTGGTCAAATGGCTTGGGTTCATAGTGACTATGCGTGATGAACGCATAAGTTATACCAAACCATTTTCCTTCGACCCATACAGCAAATGTCTTACTGTCGTAGCCCTTGTGTCGGTCAGGAAGATTGCAAAGCACCTTCAGCGGCACCTGCATGGAGTTGTACCGTTTGGGGTACAGCTTTTTCCATACAGTCAGTGCAGCGTTGTTTACTCTGCGGTCTATCGCATGGTAGGCATGAGAGCAGATGGATGTCTGCAAGTACTGTGCCATACCCATAATGACAGAGTTGACGTACTGAATTTGCGCAGCCTGCACATTGACTTTTTGACAAAGTTCTATGCGGTGCACTTCTTCGAGCAGTTTCTTAATCTTCTTTCCTAACCGTTCCATATCCGGCAGCGGCTTTCCAACCAGATGTTTCGTCCATGTTGCCGGGTCAGGAGTTTTCCGTTTTCGTTCGGCCTTTACCACAAAGCCAAGAAAGTGTATACCGTTTGTCCGCAGGTCTGTTACATAGGTCTTTTCCTGCGACAATTCGAGTTTCATTCTGTTCCGAAAATATTTTGTCAAGACACGTTTCAAGCGGAGTGCTTCCTTCTCCGTTGACGTCAGAATCACCCAATCATCGGCGTAGCGATAATTGTACTTTGGCGTTACACCAGCCCATTTCAAACGCCTTGTGTCGTTGCCTTTATGCTTGCACTGTCTGTGCGGCTCCATATACATACGACCAACATACCAATCGAAATCGTTGAGATAAACATTGGATAAAAGCGGTGAGAGGATTCCTCCCTGCGGTGTACCAAGCTCTGTTGCATGAAACAGGTCATTTTCCATATATCCAGCTTTTAGCATCTGACTGATAATTTTCAGCACACGCTTGTCATGGATACCGATTCTCCAGAGTTTTTGGAGCAGCAGGCGGTGATTGATATTGTCGAAGCATCCCTTGATGTCACCCTCAATAGCCCACACGGGTTGGTCGGGCGATTTACATCCAGCATTTATGACATTGATGATACCCCGGATTGCGTGTTTCTGTGCCCGATAGGGGCGAAAGCCGTAGCTTTGCGGATAAAATCTCGCTTCACAGATCGGCTCGATAATGATACGCACGCACTCCTGTATGATCCTGTCCAATACAGTGGGGATACCCAGCGGTCTTTTCTTGCCGTTACTCTTTTCGATATATTCACGGCGGGCTGGTTTGGGGCGGTAGTTGCGAAAACTCGATTGAATCAATAAAATAAGCTCATCTTTGGGCATTTGAAGGTATTTGTCCATTTTTATCTTATCCACGCCAGCAGTTCTGCTGCCTTTGTTGGACTTGATATTGTGGACGGCAGTTACAATGGTCACTTCATTAGCCATCGCTTCCACCAGACCGGTGAACGATACTCCTTGACCGGACTTCTCATAGAGAAAATCCTGAATCTTTTTAAGTTCCGTTTCCGTTGAAAATCTGACGTTCAAATGCACAAGGTTTTCACCTCGCAGTTCGTCACCCATCTTTCAGGGAGTTATAGGATTTTCGTTTTGTGAAATTTACAAATCGATTTGACTCGTATCCTTCGCCATGGAATATTTCAATTCCGTATGACTGGCATTACCCAGCCCAGACTACTATGATACGGCTGACTTCCTGTTGTTTTCAATGCGCTGTAACGCTCCAACAATAGGCTCTCAAACGTTCCCTAATCTCTATCCTTATTCTGAAACCCTTAGGCCGCTACCTTACACCGGGAAAATCTAACCGTGCTTTGAACCACAGTTGCTGCACGGTTCCTGATGGGGATTTCATCCCACAGGGCGTGTACGGAAAAACCAGCCACACACACTTTTTCCAAGGTTCACCCTTTCGGATGGAGTCAACTCTTACGATGCTGCATAGCTTTCCCTAACGGATAGCCATAGGTTTCGGAAGCCCGCACCATTATTGTCCATGCCTCTTTGCAGAGGTTTAGGTTTTCAGGTTACGCCTTCACCACGCTCTGTACAATGCACACTTACAGGTGGCAACGCACAGTGGAGTATTAGCTCTCGTACTGTCTTGAATTTTGACCTATTCTCTTGAACTTTGTTCCTCGACATTGGTTCTGTACGGCAGAGGAATTTCACCCCTGATTTTGAGATTAAAGTTCTCTGTGATATTTTCTTATTGCTAAGTGCAATCACATGGTGCTTTTCGCCCTTGCTGTCAACAAGGTCTTATGCACAACGTTTCGCACGGTTCTTAAACGCCTGACTTTCATCTACAAACAACCTGTCTACGCCCAATTGTTCAAACGTAACCACATCATCTTTACGGT
>ERZ791864.2165-NODE-2165-length-10730-cov-3.458548_pt1 | contig 10730 bp, 9 predicted proteins | sample MGYA00510282_ERZ791864 | MGnify/ENA primary metagenome ERZ791864 (study PRJEB30046, sample SAMN00792087) | human gut metagenome | study: EMG produced TPA metagenomics assembly of the A metagenome-wide association study of gut microbiota in type 2... | reverse complement strand
CGACACGCCCTGAAAAAGCAACTTCATCCACAGCCATTACATAAGTCACAGGACTGCCGACAGCTTCAATCACGACATCAGCTCCAAACCCTGCGGTGATTTCCTGTATCCGCTCATGTACATTCTCTGTTTTAGAGTTTACTGCGTAAGACGCTCCCACTCTTTTGGCCAGTACCAGTTTTTCATCATCCAGATCGACCGCAATCACCGTCGCTCCTCTCAAGGCAGCACGTACAATAGCGCCAATCCCAATCATACCACAGCCAATCACCATCACATACTCATTATCGATGACCTGAGCACGGGAAACAGCATGAAATCCTACACTCATCGGCTCAATCAGAGCACAGTCACGGGATGAGATATTACCTGCCGGGATAATCTTCGTCCAAGGAAGCACGGCGTATTCGCACATCACTCCATTCCGTTGTACGCCTAATGTCTCATTATGCTCGCAGGCATTGACACGCCCGTTACGGCACGAAGCACATTTACCACAATTGGTATATGGGTTCAATGTTACATTCATCCCTTTCTCAAAGCCAGCCGGAACATCCGGACCGATCTCTTCAATCACTGCTCCTACTTCATGCCCCGGTATTACAGGGAGTTTCACCATCGGGTTACGCCCCAGAAAAGTGTTTAAATCGGAGCCACAGAAGCCGACATACTTGATTCTTACCAATACTTCACCGACACCGACGGCCGGCTTTTCCAGTTCAACCACCTTCATTTCGGAGGGGTTGACAATTTGAACTGCTTTCATTTTATTTGTTTGAGATAAATTTATTAATCAATTACTTTATAGCCCTTCCAACCGTAATAGGCACAAAACGCAAAACAAATCATCGGTATGCCATAAGCGACATAATAAATATGTTCATTAACGTGCATGAAGTACGCTGTCAACTGAGGAAGACAGGCATTACCGACAATTGCCATTACCAAAAAGGCCGAACCGCTCTTTGTCTGATTTCCGAGTCCTTTCAGTGCCAAAGAGAACTGTGTAGGATACATGATAGACATAAAGAAAGAGATGGCGAGCATCGCATACAGTCCGATCATTCCTCCCCATAGCATCACGACACCACACAAAAGGATATTCATCAAAGCATACACCAGCAACATATCCTGCGGACGGAACTTGACCATCAATCCCGTACCAATCCAGCGCCCTAGCAAGAAGGCCAGCATGTACAGTCCAAAGAAAGTGGTAGCCGTATCTTCCGGCAAACCGGCATAGGTGCAGCAGTAAACGAGAAACAGACTGTTGATAGCTGTTTGCCCACCATTATAAAAAAACTGCGCGATGACTCCCCAACGTAAATGAGAACGTTTCAGCACATCGAAATCAATCAGTTTTTCTTTCTTTCCGGATGCAGGTTCCGCTCCTTCATCTCCAATCTTCGGCAATTTTGAGAAAACAAATACGACCGCTATCGCAAGAAGCAACAGAGCCAATATCAGATAAGGAAGTTTCATCGCATCCGTTTCCAGTTGTATATAAGCCTGCCAGCCTCCCGGATAATCAACAGGAAGCGTCTCGCGTGTATAATGGGTACCGCTTAGAATCAGCTTGCTCAGAAACATCGCTGCGATAAAAGCGCCTAGTCCATTGAAGGATTGCGCCAGATTCAATCGGCGCGGAGCCGTTTCGGGAGCTCCCAGCACGGTGACATAAGGATTGGCGGCTGTCTCCAGAAAACACATTCCGGTAGCGATAATGAAGAAGATGCAGAGATAAGCCCAATATTCTTTCAGCATGGCAGCAGGAAAGAACAGCAATCCGCCGACAACTGCCAGCAACAGCCCGAAGATGATTCCCGCCTTATAGCTATAACGCTTCATGAACATAGCTATCGGGATAGGGAAAATAAAGTAAGCCAGCCAATAAGCGGTCTCCGTAAAAGAGGCCTCGAAAGTGTTCAGTTCACAGGTTTTCATCAACTGCCGGATCATTGTGGGAAGCAGATTGCTGCTGATCGCCCACAAGAAGAAAAGGCTGAAAACCAGTGCGAGAGGAATGGTATATGTATTCTTTTTCATGTGTACAGTGATTGTTTAGCGGTATAGTGGCTGTTTCCTTTCTATTCCGACATATTTTTAATGTATGGGAGTTCCGGAAGTTCTGCAAACCCGTAGAATTTCCGCGCATTCCCGCCCAGGAATAACGTTTTCTCCGCTTCCGACAATTCCGGGGATTTCACCACAAAGTCATAAGACATCTTATAAGTAATGGCTGTTATCGTGCGCGGATAATCCGAGCCCCACATCAGTTTCTCCATACCAACCAGTTCTGCGGCTTCACGAATAGCCTTTATGGCACCTTTAAACGGATAAAACTCGTCATTGAACAGCCATGTGATACCACCGGACTCAATCATCACATTCGGATGACGTGCCAACTTAATCTGCTCTTTCCAATCCGGAAGAGTAACCATCCCGAAATGTCCGACGGCAATCTTCAATCGAGGACATTCCTGAATAATCTCTTCCATCTCCGGAACCTGTATCGCCCCCTCTGCCAAGTCGACTGACAAGATCACTCCCCGCTCTTCCATCCACCGGAACATCTGCATCATTTCAGGACAGTTCAACATTACCCGTCCCTCTTTCAGAAGTAAGCGCTGGGCAGGAATCTTAATCGCTTTAAATCCCTTCCCGATCAGTTCTTTCGCCTGTTCCAGATAGCCCGGCTTGCGAAACTCACACATTCCGCAAACAAAGAAACGGTCCGGATAGCGTGAAACAACCTCCATCAGATAATCGTTCTGAATGCCGTCTATAAATTCTTGTGTAATAACCGCAGCCGAGACTTGGGCATAATCCATATTGGACAGAAAAACTTCCGCACTATTCACCCCGTCAATCATAAAAGGAGGAACCATCTGCCGAATCTCCCCCATAAACAGGGAGCGTCCGTTCTCTAAAGTACGGATAGGAAAACCATCGACCACCGTATCTTGGCGAAGCCACAGATGGGCATGCGCATCAATAATCGTATAATCCATAGAATCGATCGTTTTTTAAGAGTTTGCCCAACTTACACGCTGCTGTTCTCCGATAATTTCCCGCACTTCACGCACGAGTTCCCAATCGACCGGTTCTTCAATAAAGCCGATATTTTTCTTCACATTCTCCGGATTAGTGGTGCTGAACAAGGTAGTCGCAATCTTTGGATTACTCACCGAGAATTGCATAGCGAGCTTTTCTATCGGATAATTCTTTGCTTTACAATGCTCCATCGCTTTGCGACAGACATCTACCAATGGCTTGGGAGCCGGATGCCAAGCCGGAACACCACGTTCGCTCAGCAAGCCCATCGAGAGAGGAGAAGCATTGATGACACCGATTTCTTTCGATTCGAAATAGTCAAGGAAGTCAGCCAATTTATCATCACACAGGCAATAGTGACAGAAGCTAAGAACAGATTCAATGGTACCGCTTGGCGAACGGTCTATCACCCATTTCAAGTTTTCGAGCTGCAAGTCAGTGATTCCGACATGTCCTACCACTCCTTTCTCACGCAGTTCGACCAAAGCAGGCAATGTCTCATTAACCACCTGATTCAGGTCGGCAAACTCAATATCATGCACATTGATCAAATCAATGAAGTCAATATTCAGACGTTCCATACTTTCATATACACTCTCCGTCGCACGCTTTGCCGAGTAGTCCCATGTATTGACTCCGTCTTTGCCATAGCGTCCGACTTTCGTAGAAAGATAATAACGGTCGCGAGGAATATCCTTCAGCGCTTTGCCTAGAACAGTCTCTGCCTTATAATGTCCGTAATAAGGGGAAACATCGATAAAGTTCATTCCGGCTTCGATGGCTGTAAACACAGCCTGAATGCCTTCTTTTTCTTTTAAATCATGGAAAACTCCTCCCAGAGAGGAAGCTCCGAAGCTGAGAGACGATACTTTCATCCCTGTCTTTCCGATTTCATGGTATTGCATACGTATAGGGTTTTAAATTATTTTGTATGCGACAAAAGTAAGGGGTGAACCCTTCTCAACGGACAAGAGAGGGGCGAAAAAGCTACGTAACGGTTTACGTAAAAAATCTTTCTTTAAATGCGGAAATTTATCAGGGAATATGCTTTCTTTGCAGATAAATCTAAGTTGGAGACCTTCAGATGGAAAACCGGAAACATACTTCACTCAAAGACCTCGCCCAAGCATTAGGCGTATCCATCCCTACTGTATCCCGAGCACTGAAAGACAGCCCGGAAATCAGCCGTGAACTTTGCGCCAAAGCCAAGAAGCTGGCCAAAGAGATGAATTATCGTCCCAATCCTTTCGCTATGAGTCTGCGAAAGAATGCGCCGCGCATCATCGGAGTGATCGTTCCGGATATTGTCACTCATTTCTTTGCCTCCATTCTGAACGGGATAGAGAACATGGCGATCGATAACGGATATTTCGTCATTATCACGACATCGCACGAGTCTTTCGAGCATGAAAAAAGGAATATAGAGAATCTGGTCAATATGCGGGTAGAGGGGATTATCGCCTGCCTGTCTCAGGAAACAACTGACTTTTCTCATTTTGCCGCATTGAAAGAGATCAATATGCCGCTGATTCTGTTCGACCGTGTTTGCCTGACCGATCAATTCTCGTCAGTAATAGCAGACGGAGCACAATCCGCACAAATGGCTACCCAGCATCTGCTGGACAATGGAAGTAAACGGGTAGCTTTTATCGGCGGTGCCAATCATCTGGATATTGTAAAAAGAAGGAAGCACGGTTATCTGGAAGCCTTGCGCGATAATCGGATTCCGATTGAAAAGGAATTAGTTGTCTGCCGGAAAATTGATTATGAGGAAGGACAGATTGCTACGGAAACATTATTATCTCTCCCCCAGCCTCCCGATGCCATCCTTGCCATGAATGACACATTGGCTTTTGCCGCTATGGAAGTAATCAAAAGGCACGGACTTCGTATTCCCGACGATATCGCCATCATCGGATACACGGATGAGCAGCACGCCAATTATGTGGAACCCAAGCTATCTGCCGTATCGCATCAGACTTATAAGATGGGGGAAACAGCCTGTCAACTGCTGATTGATCAGATTAAGGGAGACAGGACGGTCAAGCAAGTGGTGATTCCGACACATTTGCAGATAAGGGAGAGCAGCATAAAAGAAAAATAAGTCCTGTATTTTATATCATTTACTTTTTACCGTTGATTTTTTATCCTCCTAATTAACTATATTTCATTTAGAAATAGTTATTTTTGTAGAAACAAACACTTTATGAAATCAAACTACACAATCTTTTTAATAGTACTATTCATTACATTAAATGCATGTCATAAATCTGATATTATCCCTCAACTCCAATTAGCAGATTCATTAATGCTTAGTAAACCTGATAGTGCTTTAAACTTATTAAGAAGTTTTTCTATTCAAGAAATACCCAGTAAATCAGCTAAAGCAATGTATGCATTGCTCTTAACACAAGCTTTAGATAAAAATTACATTCAACATCAAAATGACTCTATAATATCGATAGCAATCGACTACTATAAAAATAAAGATAACAACAATTTAAAAGCTAAATCATATTTTTATCTTGGAAGGGTATACCAAGATAATGAAGAATATGTAAAAGCAACAGAGGCGTATTTAACAGTTCTGAAATCTACCCCGACTGATAAAACCTTTATATTACAGGTTTACAATAATTTAGCGATGTGCTACGAAAATCAAGAATTTTATATTCAGGCAATAAAAACATATAAAGAATCTTATTCTACTGCTGAACTATTAAAAGATAAATATGGTATTCTTCATGCGACGCGAGGCTTAGGTAACATTTATGCAATACAAGACGATGAAGACAGCGCACTAACTTATTATCAAACATCCTTAGCCATAGCACAATCTATCAATGATTCCATATGGCAGACTGCCATATTATGTGATATAGCAAAAGTTTATGATAATTTAGGAATGCATATAGAAGCAAAAAAGAATATAGAACATGCATTAAAATATGCACCTTATAATACAAGTTTTTCTTCCATTTACTTTTGGAAAGGGATTATTTTACGCAATTTGGAAGAAACAGACTCTGCTATTTGTTATTTATCCAAAGCTAAAATCAATGCAGATATCTATGCAAAAGCATCTATCTACCAAACATTATACGAAATAGATAAAAAAAGAAAAAAATATGAGCAAGCTATTTTATACAATGATACAGCATTAGTTTATTATGATTCTATACAAAAGATGGTTCATCATACAGAGATTAATAGTCTCATAAAAAAACACTCTACAGAAATGTATGAACAGCGCGTAGAAAGTCAGTACCAAAAAGATAAAGCAGTATTAATCATTTGCATATTATTGACAATATCCTTTGCCATATTTATACTAATGTACATCAGCAACCGCAATAAAATAAAATACATATATCTACAGCAACTTCTTATGAAAAACCAAACAGAAAAAGCTGTATTAAAAGAAGAAATTAAAACAATATCACACACTAACAAAATTAACGAACAAAAGTACATAGATATAGTAAATAAAAGATTTGAATTATGGCATCAAAGCCTTCAAACATGTGTACGTCTATTCAAAACCACCACATCCTATAAGAAAATACAATTAATTGAAACATCTAAAATAAAAAGAGAAAAAGGAGTATCCCAAGAAGATATTTCATTAATTTATCAAGAAATAAATGAAGTTTTCACGGAAGCAATGCAGGAGCTTCTTAACCAATATCCAAATCTAACGCAGGAAGATCTCTATTACTGTATACTTAATTATCTTCAACTTTCTAATGATACTATCAAAAAATGTATGAGGGTTGAAAGTCAATATGCGCTCAACCAAAGAAAGTATCGCATAAGAAAGCAACTATCCAATCAAACTTTCTCTGTAATATTTGATCTTAAAAACGATAAAAGATAGTCCTGCAAAAGAAAGTGTTATCATTATCTCATTTTTGTTATATCAAAAACGCAACACCCTGATTATCAAGATCGATTATCTTTCATATTGTTATTTCATGTTATTGTTCCGCATACGCAAACATCGTAATTTTGCAACAAACCAATAACATAAAATCAATATGAAACGAAATCTACTTTTATTCTCTCTTATGGTTATTTGTTCAAATCTTATCTTTGCAATGCCATTAGATACAAGAAAACAAATCAAGATGAAGGTCAGAGTAAAGATAGAGCACCGCTCTGCAAATTTACCATCTCCTGTACAAGCCTATGTAAATAACTCATTATTAGAAATAGAATTCGAACATCCTAGCAATGATGTAACAATACTCATAATTAATTCAACTACCGGTGAAACAGTTTACTATGAAAAAACAACATCTTTCGAGAAAATCAAATTCATCAACTTAGATAAACACTACAAAACTACAGAATATACTCTTAAAGTATCCTCTCCTTTATGGGTAGCTGTAGGAGTAATTTCCATAGAATAATAAAGTTATGAAACGTACCAAATATTCTATATTTATCATACTGTTTGCATTACTTTGTCCTTCATGCAACTCTAGAAAAAAATCATCACATAATGACAGAGAGATAATTGCAGAATTAGGAGAAGAAGTACTTTATACTGATGAATTAAATACGATCATTAAACAAGAACTCTTTGACGAACTAAACAAAATTTATGAAATAAAGAAGAAGGCAGTTGAGCAATTAATAAACGTTAAGTTACTACAGAAAGAGGCTGATAAAAAACAACTATCTTATCAGCAATATATTGATAATTATACAGATAATCAAATCCAGCGATTGGGAATAGATTCTCTTTCAAAACGTTATAATCTGAAATCAATTATAGAATTTCGTGATGCTAATATGTATAATGTAGCCACAAACTCTCCCACTGGAAAGATATCAGGATTATATCGCTTGAAAGGATTTATTATAGATAATTTGCTGGATTCTTTAAAACAAAATAAAAGAATAGTGCAATATATTTATCCTCCTAAAAGTCCATCCATTGATTTAAGCAATCTGCACACTTATTATAGAGGAAATCTTCAATCAAAAGTATCTATTATCATTATATCTGATTTTGATTGCGAATCTTGTATTAATGCTCACAATCTATATGAAACAATATATCAAAAATACAAAGAAAAAGTCAAATTTGGCTATATCCACTATTCGGCAACACCAACTTTTGCCCAAATAGCAAGTGAAGCAGCCAATAGACAAAATAAGTTTTGGGAATTCCATGACTCATTATACACGCATAAAGGATACATAGATTCAATAACTGTATATAATATAGCACATAGTACATCCATGGATATTAACAAATTCAAGAAAGATATTGAAGATGATGCAGGGAAAAAATTAATTGAAAAATCGATAAATCAATTAGTACTACTCGGTGTTTATGCAACCCCAACAATTATCGTAAATGGACGTTTGATTGTTAATTCCAACTCAAAACGAGAGATTTGTCATCTTATTGACGAAGAACTATCAAAATAATTTTTATTTATCCACATTTATTAAAAACTGTATTATGAAAAAAGTTACTTTTTTTTGTTTCAGCATTTTATTAGCTTCTTGTTCTCTAAATGAAGAAGAAAGAGCGATGAGTGCAAGTGAAAACACACAATTATCTGACGAACTAGAAAGTGTAGTTGCTGATTACGAATTAACATTAAAAGGATATTCTTTTGATGAGTTAAACAAAGAGAAAGATGAATTAACTCCTACTACACAAGAAGAAACATGCGCGGAACCCGAATTAATCAAGGCTATCCAAGATTCATTAAACAAACTAATCTTAGCTTATGACAGTAAAACACGAACTGACACAAGAGCTTATGGCGGAAATGCCCCCAAAGTTGGAGTATTTAAGTATGGTACTTGCAGTGGTAATCGAGAATTTGTATACCGAATGGACTGTGAAGATGGAGGAGATACACATGCAACCGGCAATGTTGGTTCTACAACCGTTGATGGAAATGTAAGATTTAGATTTTGCTTAGTAGATCCAGGTAATTATGGTGGAGGTACTCTGATTTTATATGATTATGTATGGAATATCAATGAAGGTGATGTAGATCTTGTAAAGAGATATCATGACAATGAGGATCATAAAAATAAAAACAGCTTAGAGGATAACGGAGGTTTAGTATCCACTGGTTTATCTAATTTCGGGCATAATACAACTCTTTACTGGAGATTTAGTGACAAGCCTGCACAAAAATTAGGCTTTCAACATGGAGTTTTAAGAAAAGCTAGTTCAACACCTATTCCTAATGCAATAAACAGCATATACATAGACGACGAAAATGGAAAGAACGGAAATGAAGCTATCTTGTGGACATATAGAGCTATCAAGAATGGTCCAACAGGACCTCTTGTTCCACAAATATCTAGTCGTAATTTAAACGGTGAAACATTTAGGGGCATTACGACAGGCAATAACACAACTTATTATATCGATATAATGAACTTATAATATGCTGTTTCCAGACAAGTTCCTCAATATTGAAAATTATTAGATCACTCTCCAATAAAAATTCCCTTTATTTTAGTATAATTCTCAATAGAATCAACTAAAATAAAGGGAATTTTAATATTTTAAGTACGCCGATTACAAGGACTACTAAATTTCTATCCTACCAAACTTTACTTGTAATCAGCTCATAAACATACTTATTTTCAACAATCTAATAATCTGAAACTACCGATTCCAGTTTTATATCAAAGACCAAAACAGAATATCCGGGCATACCATCCCGGTCACTAGTTCCATATCCCATATCCCAAGGTAAATAAACAGTCCATCTCTCTCCTGTCCTCATCCTCTGCAATGTTTCGATCCATCCATCCACTGGTATAATATGAGGAGGATTAGACATTGAAATAGGATTCACCCAGAATTCTGTTGGAGAATCAAAGTCCCCAGGATCTTTTCCGGTAAAGTTCTGATCAAACACCTCACCTGTATAATAAGATCCACGATAATACGCTGATACAACATTCGGTATTACAGGACGTCTCCCCTCGTCATTTTTCACCGTTCTCTTATAGAAAATCTTCATTCCCGGATCCGTAAAAGGTACAAAGAATTCCAATTCAGGATCAGTTTTTGCATCATACACCTGCTGCAAAGAATCTAAAAAGGCCTCGTTACGCGCCCGCCAATTGGCAAACTTTCCCTCTTCTTCGGTTTCGCTACAAGAAACAAAAGCCAAAGCCAGTAATACTAAGGAGAATAAATAGATTTTTTTACTCATTCGTTAATGGTTTATTGTAAAGTTTTCAATAATGAGGTGATGCTCACTCTGTCTGCAATGATATTGTTCAGTTCAGAGATAGCTACACGCTCTTGCTGCATGGTGTCGCGATTACGCAATGTCACGCAGTTATCTTCTAATGTCTGATGATCCACTGTTACGCAGAACGGAGTACCGATGGCATCCTGACGACGATAACGCTTGCCGATACTGTCTTTTTCGTCATATTGGCAGTGGAAATGGAACTTCAGAGCATCGATGATCTCACGGGCCTTTTCAGGCAGACCGTCTTTCTTGATCAACGGCATAACAGCCAGTTTCACCGGAGCAAGGGCAGCAGGCAATTTCAGCACAACACGGCTTTCTCCGTTTTCCAGTTGCTCTTCGCAATAAGCAGCGCTCATGATGCTCAGGAACATACGGTCTACACCGATAGAAGTTTCAATTACATACGGAGTGTATGATTCATTC
>ERZ791864.2161-NODE-2161-length-10776-cov-3.269285_pt1 | contig 10776 bp, 10 predicted proteins | sample MGYA00510282_ERZ791864 | MGnify/ENA primary metagenome ERZ791864 (study PRJEB30046, sample SAMN00792087) | human gut metagenome | study: EMG produced TPA metagenomics assembly of the A metagenome-wide association study of gut microbiota in type 2... | reverse complement strand
TTTTTGTTTCATCTGACGAAAAATTTGACGACGCATCTGTCGCACAATCTTTGTACGGTATTGCCATAGATGAAACACTCTATGACTATGATAATCGATTTTTTGAAAAGTTGCAAGTCCAATCCCCTTGTTTTGTATAAATTGCCAATCATGAAGTGCTGTTTCGTCGAAATATCAGCTATTTTCACGAAACCAGAGAATTATTTTTGTATGTATTCCACAAAAAATAAAAAAGTACTTGCCACCAAACTAGAAATATGTTATAATATGAGAAACAAACAGTTCGAACGTAAAATGCTTCGGTATCTTGCAGCGAACTGTAGAAGGAGGAATTCATCATGAAAATTACAATCACAGCGAAAAAAATGCAGATCCCGCAAAACTTTACAGAGTATGCTGAAAAGCGTCTGAGTACAAAACTGGACAAATTTTTCGGCAGTGAAGCAGAAGCAAAAATCACAATGGCAACACATAAAAATCTGATCGTCATCGAATTGACGGTTACTTATAACAACCTGATTTATCGTGCAGAACAGTCTGCTGTAGATAAGGAAGATGCTCTGGATGCTTCCATCGATAAGATCATTCGCCAGATTCGCAAAAACAAAACTCGTGTCGAAAAGAAATTGAAAGAAGCTGCATTTGTTGGCATGCTGGAAGAGCCGGTTGTCGAAGCAGATCACGAAGTCATTCGCCACAAGAAGTTTGTAATGCACCCCATGGATCTGGACGAAGCAATTCTGCAAATGGATTTGCTGGGACACTCGTTCTTCATGTTCACCAATGCCAATACCGGTGAAGTCAATGTTGTCTACAAGCGCGCAGACGGCAAATATGCGGTCCTGGAGCCAATTTACGAATAAAGCTTTTCTTCCCTGCTCCTTTGTTTTTTACAACTTGTTTCTGAACATACAGCGGATACTGTGTCATGCAGTATCCGCTTTCTTTTTATGCAATTTTTATGAAAATGTCCTGCTCCGTAAAAATTAGGGGAAACACTGCATAAAGCTTGTGCGTAAGATGCGTAGTCAGATTTTTCGGCAGATTGCGTGCAAAGCCGTCAGGCGGGCTTTCAGTGTTTCCTTAGATTCTCTGAGCCAGCCGTTCGCTGTATTCCTTGCGGAACTGTGCAAACTTCCCTGCGTCCAGTGCATCACGAATCCGTTCCAGCAGCGTATTATAGAAATAGAGATTGTGCATTACTGCCAGACGGCCAGCCAGCTGTTCCTTTGCCTTAAACAAATGCCGCACATAAGCACGTGTATGATTCCGGCATACCGGACAGTCACATTTCGGATCTAACGGCTGGGAATCCGTTTCATAAGCAGCATTGGTGATATGCAGAATACCGTCCCATGTAAAGATCGTTCCATGCCGTGCGTTTCGGCTGGGCATTACACAATCAAACATATCTACGCCGCGTGCAACGCCCTCGATGATGTTTGAAGGTGTTCCTACGCCCATAAGGTAACGCGGCTTATCAACAGGCATGTGTGGCTCCACCTGCTCAATGATGTGATACATGATCTCTGTAGGTTCTCCTACCGCCAGACCGCCAATGGCATAACCGTCCAGCCCAAGCTGTGCAATTTCCTGCATATGCGATACACGAATCGCATCGTAAGTACCGCCCTGATTGATGCCAAACAGCATCTGATGCGGATTGATAGTCCCTTCCAGACTATTCAACCGCTGCATTTCCTTTTGGCAGCGAATCAGCCAACGGGTCGTTCTAGCACAGGAATTCTTCACGTAATCCAACGGTGCCGGATTCTCTACACACTCGTCAAATGCCATTGCAATGGTAGAGCCAAGATTCGACTGAATCTGCATGCTTTCTTCTGGACCCATGAAAATCGCCTTACCGTCGATATGGGACTGGAAATAAACGCCTTCCTCTCGGATACGGCGAAGCTTTGCCAAAGAGAACACCTGAAATCCGCCGCTGTCTGTGAGAATTGGCTTGTGCCAGTTCATAAACTGGTGCAGTCCGCCCATTTGACGGACGATTTTATCTCCCGGACGCAGATGCAAGTGATAGGTATTACAAAGTTCTACCTGACATTTCAATTCATTCGCCAAGTCAATGGACGATATGCCGCCTTTGATGGCCGCAGCAGTTCCTACATTCATAAAGAAGGGTGTCTGAATGGTGCCGTGTACGGTTTCAAAGATGCCTCTTCGGGCATGTCCTTCGGTTTTTAAAAGTGTAAACATTCGTGTAAATTCCTTTCTGCTTTATCATTGTATCGTTAGATGCATTTCCTATAGAGAATCACATCAATCTGATTTCATTCGCTTTTCTCCGGTAAGATACACATGGCATCTCCAAAGCTAAAGAAACGATATTTTTCCTGTACAGCGATTTTGTAGGCATGCATAGTCTTTTCATATCCCAGAAATGCGGAAATCAGCATAATCAAAGTGCTTTCCGGCAAGTGGAAGTTTGTAATCAAACCGTCCAGTACCTTAAATGAATAACCAGGGTAAATGAAAATATCCGTATAGCCGTCTTCTGCCACCAGTTCCCCGTTGTGTGCCGTAGCAACTGCTTCCAGCGTCCGACAGGAAGTTGTGCCCACTGCAATGACACGACCGCCGTTTGCCTTGGTTTCCCGTATCATATCTACCGTCTCCTGAGGGAGATGATAGTGCTCACTGTGCATCTGATGCTGCAATACGTCATCTTCCTTTACCGGACGGAACGTTCCCAATCCCACATGCAGTGTCACATAGGCTTCATTTACGCCTTTCTCTTTCAGCTTTTTCAGCATGTCTTTTGTAAAGTGCAGTCCAGCTGTAGGAGCCGCCGCAGAACCAAGTTCCTTGGAATAAACTGTCTGATAGCGTTCTTTGTCTTTCAGCTTTTCGTGAATATACGGCGGAAGCGGCATCTGTCCCACTTCTTCCAGTGCAGTATAAAAGTTACCCTCACAGGTAAACTGCACAATTCGATTGCCGTCCGGTTTCACTTCAACGACTTCACCAATCAATCTGCCACCGCCAAATGAGAACTTTACACCGACTTTTGCTTTTTTTCCGGGACGGCAGATGATTTCCCAAAGCTTATCCCCTTTCTGTTCCAACAGCAGGAATTCGATAAAGGTGCCATTATCTACTTTCTCTCCGTACAGACGTGCCGGAAGAACGCGGGAATCATTCATTACCAGCAGATCACCCGGTTGCAAAATCTCTAACAGATCATAAAAATGCTTGTGTTGAATCTCACCGGTATTCCGGTCAATTTGCATCAATCTGGAATGATCTCTTGGCTCAACAGGGGTCTGTGCAATCAATTCATCCGGCAAATCGTAGTAAAAATCTGATTTTTTCATGAGCTTTTCCTCTTTTTCGCAAAAATGTTATTGACAAATTCCCATAGAAATGATATGATAGGAATAGGTAGAGGCGCACTTGCGATGAGTATGTTCCGACAGGTTACCATTCCGCGATGATCGGAGCAGAAAGGCGTTCGTGCCGAAGAAGCTGTACCGGTGACACAGCTTCTGGGCATATTTCCAAACAGGGATATGACTGTCATCGTTATGATGGAGTGCTATCGGCGATATACCATTCGGTGTACGTCATTCTATTCTATTATATCGCATGAGCCGCCGGTTTTCAACCGGTTTTTTCATATTTTTAAGATTTTTTTGGAGGAATGACAAAAATGAAACAGTACAAGGTCGGTATTATCGGTGCAACAGGTATGGTTGGACAGCGTTTTGCGACACTTTTGGAAAACCACCCGTGGTTCCATGTGGCCGCACTGGCGGCTTCTCCCCGTTCTGCCGGAAAGACTTATGAAGAAGCTGTCGGCAACCGCTGGGCAATGCAGAAGCCAATGCCGGAATCTATGAAGCAGATGATCCTGTTTGATGCAACTGCTGATGTTGACAAGATCGCAGGCATGGTGGACTTCGTATTCTGTGCCGTAGACATGAAGAAAGATGAGATCCGTGCACTGGAAGAACGCTACGCAAAGGCAGAATGCCCTGTTGTATCCAACAACTCTGCACACCGTTTCACACCGGATGTGCCGATGGTTGTACCGGAAGTAAATCCGGAGCACATCGAGATCATCGAGAGCCAGAGAAAGCGTCTGGGCACCAAGCGTGGTTTTATCGCTGTAAAGTCGAACTGCTCGATTCAGAGTTACGTGCCGGCACTGTCCCCACTGCGGAAGTATGGCATTCAGAATGTTCTGGCTTGCACCTATCAGGCAATTTCCGGTGCCGGAAAGACTTTTGAACGCTGGCCGGAAATCCTCGACAACATCGTTCCGTATATCGGCGGTGAAGAAGAAAAGTCCGAAAAGGAGCCGCTGAAGGTCTGGGGCAAAATCGAAAACGGACAGATCGTCAGTGCAGACAGCCCGCTGATCACCACACAGTGCCTGCGTGTGCCGGTTTCCGACGGCCATACTGCCGCTGTATTCGTATCCTTTGAGCAGAAGCCGTCCAAGGAAGAAATCCTGAAGATCTGGGAAGACTTCAAGGGCGTACCGCAGGAACTGGAACTGCCGTCCGCTCCGAAGCAGTTCATTCACTATTTCCAGGAAGATGACCGTCCACAGGCAAAGCTGGATCGTAACATTGAAGGCGGTATGGCAGTGTCTGTAGGTCGTCTGCGGGAAGATACTATGTTCGATTATAAGTTCGTTTGCCTTTCTCACAACACTCTCCGCGGTGCAGCAGGCGGCGGCGTTCTGCTGGCAGAACTGCTGGCAGCAAAGGGCTATATGGACTAATGCATTTCTGTAAAGCACACATCTTATTGAGATTTTGATTACCATCAGGAGGTAATTTTTATGAAGAACACCATTTTTACCGGTGCTGGCGTAGCCATTATTACACCGATGCTGGAGGACGGTTCTGTAGATTATGCCGGTCTGGCAAAGAACATTGATTTTCAGATTGAAAACGGTACAGATGCCATTATCATCTGTGGTACAACCGGTGAATCCTCTACGCTGGACGATAAGGAGCATCGGGAATGCATCCGTTTTGCAGTAGAGCATACCCACAACCGGATTCCGGTCATTGCCGGAACCGGAAGCAATGACACCAAGTATGCCATTGAACTCTCTCAAGAGGCTCAGGAACTGGGTGCAAACGGTCTGCTGATCGTTACCCCGTATTACAACAAGACCACACAGAGAGGTCTTGTGGCTCATTACAATGCCATTGCAGACAGCGTAGACCTGCCGATCATTCTTTACAATGTTCCCAGCCGTACCGGCGTAGGTTTTGATGTCAGCACCGTTGCAGCACTGGCAGAGCACAAGAACATTGCAGCAATCAAGGAAGCCAGCGGAAACATTGGCTATACCGCAAAGGTTGCTGCAAAGTGCGGCGATAAGATCGACATCTACAGCGGCAACGATGATATGATCGTTCCGATCATGTCCTTGGGCGGCAAGGGTGTTATTTCTGTACTGTCTAATGTACTGCCGAAGGAAACACATCAGATGACTCAGTATTGTCTGGAAAACAACTTCGCAGCTGCTTCCGAATTGCAGCTGAAGTATCTCCGTCTGATCAATGATCTGTTTATGGAAGTTAATCCGATTCCGGTCAAGGAAGCTATGAACCAGCTTGGCATGCCCTCTGGTCCCTGCAGAATGCCGCTGTTGGATATGAGTGATGAGCACAAGGCTGCAATGCAGGCAACTCTGCGTGCATACGGTATGCTCTCCTAAGGAAAGATATTCGGACGAGAAAAGAGGCAAGGATTATGACAAAGATTGTAATTTGCGGTGCAAACGGCAAAATGGGACACACCGTAGCTTCCTGTATTGACGGGCGGGACGATTGCACAGTAATTGGCGGTGTGGATTCGTACACTGCAAAGTATGCGGATTTCCCCATTGTTGCAACTCCGGCAGAACTTCCGGAAGTACCGGACGTAATTATTGATTTCTCCAATCCGTCCACACTGGACGAATTGCTGGAATACGCACTGGTCAACAATGTTGCACTGGTGCTGGCAACCACTGGCTATGACGATGCACAGATCCAGAAAATCCAGAGTGCATCTCAACAGATTCCGGTATTCTTTACGTTCAACATGTCATTAGGCATTAACCTGCTGGTGGAACTAGCAAAGAAAGCTGCCACTGTTCTGGGCGGACAGTTTGACATTGAGATTGTAGAGAAGCATCACAATCAGAAGATCGATGCTCCCAGCGGCACAGCAATTATGATTGCCAATGCCATTAACGACACCCTGAACAATGAGTATCATTATGTATACGATCGTCACGCACGCCGCATGAAGCGTGACAGCAAGGAAATCGGTATGCATTCCATTCGTGGCGGCACAATTGTCGGCGAACATGACGTGATCTTTGCAGGACAGGACGAAGTGATTACCCTTTCCCACAGTGCAGCTTCAAAAACAGTCTTCGCTGTAGGTGCAGTAAACGCTGCGGTCTATCTCTGCGGCAAGCCGGCTGGCATGTACGACATGAAGCAGCTGGTACAAGAATAAGTTTACAAATTTGAATTAAAAGAGCAGGCACAATACGACGAGTATTCTCTCCTATTGTGCCTGCTTTTTCTGCTCTGGTTTATATCACATACAAAAAGGGAGAGTTGCAAAATACAACTCCCCCTTTTGTATTAGATTTTACTTTTTAAAGAAAAGATAGGATTACTTTACAGTTACCGGGAACGGATCAACGGTAATGCCAGCACCGCTCTGTGCAATATGTAGCAGCAGATAATAAATATCCGTAGAATCCAAGTCACCACTATCGTCCAAATCTGCCAGTTTTACTTTGCGATCGTCAAAAGTTGCCGGCAAGCCTGCACCCTTTTGTGCAACTTCCAACGAGAGATCCAGCAGGTCAATGGTATCAACAGCACCATCTTCGTTAAGGTCACCATACGGCAGAGCAGCGTATACATTGGCAACGCTGAAAGTAACTTCAACACTCTGAGCCACAGCAGTTTCCGCAGAAATATCAGTTACATTCCGTCCAGATGCACCCCATGTATTCAGGAGATATGCACGTGTTGTACCGGTATCGTTAGCATAATATTTGTAGTCTACTGCATTATCAGACATCTTGTAATCGATCTCGTTGCCGTCTACCTTTACAGAGTCAATTGTGATTGCCAAATCCGGATAAGTATCCTTTGTAATGAAATGGTCATCGTTCGTATCAAACTCCAGCATCAGGAATTCAATAGATCCAGTGCCATCACCTGTGATCTCCCAAGATGCAGTATACTGCTTGTCTTCGTTTGTGATCTGCACCGGCTTATTTGTGAGATCTTCCGAATTTCCAGTGTTGCCTTCGCCCCAGTAATTATACGTTCCCATCTGACCCTTCAGAGATGCAGTACCGATTACGGTAACGTTTTCTTCAGCAGATGCAGAAAATGCACCAGTAAATGCAACTGCGTTCAAAGCCATCGATGCAGCCAGAACAGCTGCGACTTTCTTCAAAGTCTTCATAAATCAAAACTCCTTTATTTGTAACATTGCACAATTTGTGATGCATGCCACAGTGTATTGTAGTTTTATTATAGCACACATTCTGCAAAAAGTCAACACTGATTTGAAAAATTGCAAAAAATACACAAAAAGCTGTGTTCCACAAAAAACGTGTCAGTATTCTTTCAGAAAGTTCTTGTTTCTGAAATTTCGTGTGACAAAAAGTTGTTCTTTTCAGTTTTTATGGAAATCACTTGCCTTTTCAATTTCTCTTTGGTATAATACAAGTAACTCATTTTTTGCAGTTGCACAACAATCAAAACGATATTTTTCTGCATGGCATTTCCGAAAAATTTGAACCTTTTGAACTTTATATGTTACATGTAAGCGGCTTATTCCTTCCGGAAAATTCCAGCACGAAAAGCATGTGAACACGGCGGTCAAGATGTATGCTGCTATTTCGAAAGTGTTTCTCGAAAAACACTATATCTTGTGGTGCACAAGTTGCGTAATCACAATTTGTTGTGTTTCGAGTGGAAAATACATAAAAAATTTTCTTGACAGATCGGAAGAATCGCGATATAATAATAGCTGTTCAACATCGTATTTTGAAACGGATTTTTATCAATGATTGGGAAGAAAGGCTGCTGTAACATGCAGCTTTCTGTTTGCCATGAAAAAGAAAATTGCAATAAAAGCAACACCGCACAAAATCAACAAACATGCTCTGTGCAATACTGCTCAAAGCATTTCCAAAAGAACTTACCTTTGTGAAGCACCTTTCTGTGTTCATAAAGCTGAGGCAATACCGCACAAAGATTGTGCGACAGATGCGTCGTCAAATTTTCCGTCAGATGAAACAAAAAGCGGAGTGAATACTTGATGTATTCACGAGCATTTTTGTGAAATATGACGGAAAATTTGCAAGCAGATGGCGTGCAAAGTCGCCAGACGCTCTTTGTGCGGTATTGCCCTGAGTTCTTTGATTATTATCTGGAATTGGAGGAATAATTGTGAAAATCATCAAACGAAGCGGCAAGGAAGATGTCTTCGACCGTGCGAAGATCATCGCAGCTGTTGGGAAAGCAAATATCACTGTCATTGAAGCGGAGCAGCTTTCCTCGGAAACCATTGCCAAAATTGCCAGTGACATTGAAACACGATGTGCCGGCATGAACCGTGCAGTGGACGTTGAAACCATTCAGGACTGGGTGGAAATTGAGATCATGAAGTACGGTGCATTCACCGTTGCAAAAAATTATATCACCTACCGCTATGAACGGGGACTGTTGCGGCAGTCCAACACAACTGACCAAAAGATTCTAAGTCTGCTGAATTTCGAAAATGAAGAAGTCAAGCAGGAAAATTCCAATAAGAATCCGATTGTCAACAGTGTACAGCGTGATTACATGGCGGGCGAAGTCAGCAAGGACATTACGACCCGCTTTTTGCTGCCCCATGATATTACAGATGCTCATCGGGAAGGCATTATTCATTTCCATGATGCAGACTATTTCGCACAGCACATGCACAATTGCTGTCTGGTCAATCTGGAGGATATGCTGCAGAACGGAACTGTTATCAGCGAAACTATGATCGAAAAGCCGCACAGTTTTTCTACCGCATGTAACATCTCCACACAGATCATTGCACAAATTGCAAGTTCTCAATACGGTGGTCAGAGTATTACCCTGTCCCACTTGGCACCATTTGTGCAGACCAGCCGTGAGAAGTTCCGCCGTGATGTTCGCCGCGAATTTGAACGTCTGGGAAAAGATACCGATGATGAAACGATCAACCAGATCGCTGAAATGCGTGTCCGGAACGAGATCATTCAGGGTGTACAGATGATTCAGTATCAGGTTATCACTTTGATGACGACCAACGGACAGGCTCCGTTTGTCACGGTATTCATGTACCTGAATGAAGTACCGGAGGGACAGACCAGAGATGATCTGGCATTGATTATCGAGGAAATGCTCCGGCAGCGAATTCAAGGAGTGAAAAATGAAAAGGGTGTCTACATTACGCCGGCATTCCCGAAGCTGATCTACGTACTGGAAGAAAATAATATTCGCGAGGATTCCAAGTATTTTTATCTCACAAAGCTGGCTGCGGAGTGCACAGCAAAACGCATGGTTCCGGATTATATTTCCGAAAAAATTATGAAGTCCCTGAAAGAAGGTAACTGCTATACCTGCATGGGCTGCCGTTCTTTCCTGACCGTTTACAAAGACGAAGCCGGCAAGTACAAGTTCTATGGCCGCTTTAATCAGGGCGTTGTCACGCTGAATCTGGTGGACATCGCGTGCTCCTCCGGCGGCGATGAAAAGCGTTTCTGGGAAATCTTCGACGAACGGTTACAGCTGTGCTATCGTGCCCTGATGTGCCGTCATGAACGCCTGAAAGGCACACCGTCTGATGTGGCCCCGATTCTGTGGCAGTATGGTGCGTTGGCTCGTCTGAAAAAAGGCGAAACCATTGACAAGCTTTTGTACGGCGGTTATTCTACCCTGTCGCTGGGCTATGCCGGACTGTGTGAATGCACACGGTATATGACCGGAAAATCACACACAGACCCCTCTGCAACGCCATTTGCACTAAAGGTCATGCGGCATCTGAACGATACCTGCAAGAAATGGGCAAAGGAAACCAATATCGATTTCAGTCTGTACGGCACGCCTTTGGAATCTACCACGTATAAGTTTGCCCGCTGCCTGCAAGAACGCTTTGGCGTGATTGAGGGCGTCACAGACAAAAACTACATCACCAACAGCTATCATGTACATGTTACCGAACCGATCAATGCTTTTGACAAACTGTCTTTTGAAGCACAGTTTCAGGAACTCTCCCCCGGCGGTGCGATCAGCTATGTAGAAGTACCCAACATGCAAAACAACATTCCGGCTGTGATTGCGGTAATGCAGCATATTTACGAAAATATCATGTATGCAGAACTGAACACCAAGAGCGATTATTGTCAGGTTTGCGGCTATGACGGCGAAATCCAGATCGTAGAAGATGACGGCAAGCTGGTGTGGGAATGCCCCAACTGCGGCAACCGCGATCAGGATAAACTGAACGTTGCCCGCCGCACCTGCGGATACATCGGTACACAGTTCTGGAATCAGGGTCGCACACAGGAAATCCGCGACCGTGTAATGCACTTGTAAAAGAGGCGAATGCATATGTATTATGGTGCAATCAAGTCTTGTGACATTGCCAATGGCGAGGGCGTGCGGGTATCCTTATTCGTTTCCGGCTGTCGGCATGCCTGCAAGAACTGCTTCAATCCGGAAACGTGGTGCTTCAATTATGGCACACCGTACACTG
>ERZ791864.2156-NODE-2156-length-10783-cov-2.405761_pt1 | contig 10783 bp, 9 predicted proteins | sample MGYA00510282_ERZ791864 | MGnify/ENA primary metagenome ERZ791864 (study PRJEB30046, sample SAMN00792087) | human gut metagenome | study: EMG produced TPA metagenomics assembly of the A metagenome-wide association study of gut microbiota in type 2... | reverse complement strand
TTCGGATTGGCATCATAGGCAATCAGCAGGTCTGCACAGACTTTGCACCGGGAACAACATATCTGCCGTAGTCGCCGGCATCATGCCAGCCGCCGCTGACATCGATTTTTTCGTTGGTATGGTAAACCGTTGCCAGCGTGTCATGGCAAGCCGCATGCCCGAATGTGCTGTCCTTCACCTCCGTGCCGCACCGCTGAAGGTACAGCATTTTCACACTGTCGTTCAGCAGACTGTCGTAAACGTTATTACCAATGGTGAACGAATACGACTGATCCAAACCACCGCAGGTGATATAGTATGTACCAGCTTCTGTTACGGCGGAGAAATCTCCCGTCCAGTTGTTTTCGTCGGCGGAAGAATAAAACGTCGGAGCCGACAGTTCCCCGGTATAGACCACCTGTCCGCTGTCTGCGTTGACGACGGAAAAACTGGTTTCACTGGTCACGTCGCGGAACACAGCTGTCTTGGTTTCGTCCGGCTGATAACCTACCTGATCGGTCATGATCGACGGAGCATAAGGCAGGACAGAGGTATAATCCACCTTGGAATCATCTACCAGTTCTACCTTTACATTGTCCAGATAAATAGTATGTGCCGGCAGATCTTCCTCGTTTTCCAGTCCGCAGTTGAACACCAGCTTGGACATGACATCTGAATCCTGCTTCATGGTGAATTCATAGTCCACGGTCTGCGGTTCTGCGGTCAGATCAAGTCCTTTCCAGGTGTACGCCTGATAGGTGCCGCCATTCTGCTGGATCATAGCTTCCACATAACGGTCTGTGGTGGAAGAGATCTCATAGCTAACACGGTACACCCCGTTTTTGTACAAGGGGATAATATCATAGTTGCACTGTACAGAATAGTTCAGCTTTCCCACAGAATCGATTTGCAGGGCAAGCTTACCGTTTTCCGTAGTCAGAGTCGCCTTTCCGCCACTTGCCTGATAGGTGTCCCAGCCGCTGGTGCCGCTGTCAAATGTGGAGTTGCTGACCAGATTTTTCACTTCCGCAGAAGCCGGCATCGCTGCCAGACTACCCATGCTCAACACTGCCGCACAGAGCACTGCCAGACATTGCCGAAGTCCTTTAATTCGCATCATACTCATTTCCTCTCTTTCTGAAAACAGCATGCCGCTGTTTCTGTGTAATTTGTCTGCACAGAATGTATGAAAAACAATATCACATCTTCTGTGCAAACGGCTTTATGCGAACAATTCATTGTCTTTAGTATACCACATCTTTCACAAGGATAATACTATTTTTCATGACAAAAGTAGTAATTTCATGATATGTTATCAAAAAAGACCTGACGAGAAAATTTCTCGTCAGGTCTAGTATTGCCCTAACTCCACGTGTTCCTATGCCTTTTCATATAATGCCAGCATTTGATGCAGTTCTTCCTGCATTTCGTCCACCAGACTCTGCGGCGACAGCACCTTTACCCATGCCCCCTGCGACAGCAGGTACATGATAATGCCGCGTCCGTGGTTGACTTCCGCTTCGATGATGCTGGTTCTGCCGTTTTGCTCCACTACCTTTGCTGTGGGCAGTCTGTCCAGAATTGCCTGTACGGACAGACCGGAAAAGACAAACCGGATTCGCTCCGTCTTCCCGGGGAACAAAAACTGGTTCTTCTCCCGCAGATCGCCTTCGTCAAAGTCGTACTTCCGTTCCAGCGTAAAGTGTTCCTGATGCTCTGTCATCGACACAATGCGGTCTGCCCGAAAGAACTTCGGCAGATACTGGTCATCGTCAAATGCATACGCGATCAGGTAAAAATAATACTCACTGAACATCAGCGAAACCGGTTTAATTTTCCGCTTGACGGCTTCCCGATTCATTTTGTAGTAAGTAATAGTGATCGGTCGCTTTTCATCAATGACCTGTATCAGCTTCCACAGCGTATCGATCAGCGAATTGCAGTCCGTCTTGACTTCGTGATAATGGTAAATTTCCTTGCGTACCAGCTTGTCAAATTTTTCCCGATCCTGTGTTGTGGTAAACCGTTTCAGCTTGGAAATCAGCCGCAGCACGTCTTCCTTGGGCAGACAACGGCTGCCCAGCATTACCTTTACCAATGCAAATAATTCCTTATTTTTGAGGAACTCCTCACAGTTCAGGTGATACGCTTTATCTTTATAGGAATACACCAGTTCCGCCTGTTGCATCAGGTCGCGGTGTTCCGCCAGAAATTCCTGTATTTTTCCAATGTCCCGTCCGATGCTCTTGGTAGACACGCCGTATTCCGCTGCCACTGCTTTTACAGAGATGGTTTCTCCCCGCAGCACCCGAAAGAAAAGTTCCAGCATACGGCTGTTTTTTTCAGTTTCCATGATGATGCCTCCTTTTCTTTCATTATAGCACAGCAGCGGGACAGCGGTCTGTCTGTTCAAAAAGAATTCAGAACGTATTTACACAAAAATGAGATGCACGTTTTTGCGGCAAAATTTTATGCCAGCGGTATTGCCTTAAAAATCACTTCGCCTGCACCATTTCGATTGCCTTTTTCAGCTGCGGGTCTTTTTCCGGATTCGGATCGCTGTAGTCCACTGCATCTTCTCCGGCTTCCACGATCTCGTCCGGCTTGATGCCTACCTTGTGATAACACTCACCCTTGGTGGTCTGATAAGTTGCCACCGTCAGTGTCAGTGCTCCGCCGGAAGGCATGGACTGTGTCACCTGCATGATGCCCTTGCCGAATGTTTGCGTTCCCACAACGGAAGCCTTTCCGAAATCCCGCAGCGAAGCGGTGAACAGTTCTGCTGCACTGGCAGTGTTGCCGTTGACGATCACCGTCATGGGCAAGCTGCACTCTGTGGCATCTGATTCCACCAGCGTTTTGGTCGTGCCGTCCCGATAGGTGGCAATGGCGATCTCGCCCTCCGGCAGCAGCGGATCCAGAATCTTCTCCAGAGCCGACACCAGTCCGCCGCCGTCGTCCCGCAGGTCGAATATCAACGCCTTTGCCCCGTCCTGTACCAGCCGGTCGTAGATCGCCTGAAACTGTTCCGGCGTGTTGCCCTTAAAGGAACTGATCCGGATATAGCCGATCTGTCCGTCCAGCATCTGTCCCTCGGCAGTCGTCACTTCGATGTTCTGCCGTTCCACGTCCAGTTCCAGTGTGTCGCCGTTCCGCTGAATCGTCAGCTGTACCGTGGTACCTGCTTCACCTCGAATTTTAGACAGTGCTCCGGCGTAGCCCAGTTCTGCCAGATCTTCGCCCTCTACCTTGGTGAGAATATCGCCCTGCTGCATACCGGCTTTTTCTGCCGGAGAATCTGCATTGACTTCCTCCACCTGCAAATAGCCCTCGTCTGTTTGTGTCACCGTTACGCCGATTCCCACGGTCTGACCAGCTTCCTCTGTCTGATAAGCCTGATATTCCTCACTGGTCATGTACTGGGAATAAGGATCGTCCAGACCGGCAACATAGCCTTTCATAGCCCCCTGCATAACGGCTTCGTCGTCCACGTCGGTATAATAGTTCTGCTTTACAGTTGCGGCAAGCTGCCGGAGTTCCCTGTACTCCGTGTTGCCGGCGTAGTTCCGATAAATGCCCAGTCCTGTTCCTACGGCAAGCACACCGCAAAGACAGAACAGCAGAATCAGTGTCGATTTCCGCACCGGCACTGTTTTTTCCTTTGACATATCCTCCTGCATTGCATCTGATTGTTTTCGCATATAACTTACAATCCTTTCTTCCAAAAAAGGCAGAGGACTGCAAATGCATACCCCTGCCTTTTTTCATTTTCTCAAAAATGCATTCTGATTACAGATACTTCATCGGATCCACCTTGGTGCCGTTGACACGCACTTCAAAGTGCAGGTGGAAACCGGTGGAAAAGCCTGTGCTTCCCACATAACCGATGGTCTGTCCGGCACTGACGGTCTGTCCGGCAGAAACAGCCACCGATGCCATATGTCCGTACAACGTAGAATATGTACCGTCATGCTGGATAATGACATAGTTGCCGTAGCCGCCGCCGCAGCCGCAACTGCCGCTTTTCGGATAGTTGTGGGAGCAGCCGGTTACAACACGAACGACTGTGCCGCCCTTTGCTGCAACGATCGCTGCACCGGCATTGCCGCCGGCAATATCAATTGCACCGTGTGTGGTACCCCAGCGGTTGCCGAAAGTACTGGAAATGGTATAGAATCCCGGGCAGGGCCATGTGAAGCCGCCGCCGGACGGTGCAACACTGCTGCTGTCATCGCTGGAAGAATCCGAACTGCTGCTGGAAGAACTGTTCGAACTGCTGGAGCTGCTGGAATTGTCCTTCTGGCTGTTCGAAGAAGATGTATCGTCATTTTTCGAAGAAGAGCTGCTGCCGGAGGACTGATTCTTCTTGGCTTCCTCCTGCTGCTGTTGCTTCTGGGCTTCCAGTTTCTTCTTGGCTTCTTCTGCCGCAGCTGCTTCTTCCCGTTTCTTCTTTTCAGCTTCCGCAGCCGCTGCAATTGCCGCCTTGATCTGGTCTTCTTCTGCGTCTAGAGCCTTGTTGTTTTCTTCCAATGTTGCCACATCGCCGTTCAGCTGCTCTTTCTGCCGCTGCATCTGCTCCTTGGCTTCATCGGTTTCAGAATAGGTCTGCTGGAGATCCTCGATTGCCGCCTTGAATTCTTCCTTCTTGGCCTGCTGGTCTTCCTGCTGGCTTTCCAGATCGGACTTTTCTGTTTCCAGTTCCGCCTTCTTTGCGTTGCAGGTTTCCAGCTTGTCCTTCAGGTCGTTGACCAGCTGGTTGTCATGATTTGCCACACGGGACATCAGCTCATACTTGGAAAGCAGGTCGTAGAAGTCAGTCGCACCTACCAGAGCCGAAGCCAGACTGTCGTTGCCCTGTACGTACATGGCACGAAGCCGCATCTTGAACTCGTCCAGTCCAATGGCAATATCGGCTTCCATGACCTTGATGTCATCTTCCGCCTGTGAAATTGCCTGTGTGGTTTCGTCGATAGACTGAGCAATGCGATCCAGTTCCTGTGAAACGATGTCCAGATTGCTCTGCTGCAGGGTGATCTTTTCCTGCAAAGTCTTCTGGTACGCTTCCTTTTCTTCCAGATCAGACTGCAAAGAATCCAGTTCTTTCTGCTTCTCTGCGATCTTCTTTTCGTTGCTCTTGCGTTCTTCCTGTAATTCTGCCAGCGTCTTTGCCGATACCGGAATATCCCTGATCGGTGTCCAGTTTGCTGCCATGCCGCCTGTCAGAATGGTCATGCAAAGCAACGCACTGGTAAAACGCAGACTCAGATGTTTCTTCTTACTCATAGAAAATAGCCTCCTAAGATGTGCATCGGCATTGTTTTAAACATTCAGGTGTTTCCGCATAGAGATCATACTGCCGAACGCTCCGAACAGCGTACCGGACAGCAGATATGCCAGAGCCACCTTCCATGCCAGTGCACGGAACGGAATGATGCTGCCCATGCCGATCACAGACAGGAATTCCACCTGTCCGGTCAGCAGGCCGACCAGCGAATCATAGCCGAACCAAGTGATCGCCAGTGCAACGCCACCGGCAAGCAAGCCGGTGATCATACCCTCCACAAAAAACGGAATACGGATAAAAGAGTTGGTTGCACCAACGTACTTCATGATCTGAATTTCTTCCCGCCGTGCGAAAACGCTCGCCTTTGTGGCATTGGAAACGATCACAACGGAAATAACGACCAGTGCTGCAATGATCACACCGAATACAACAGTCACGATCTTCCGTACCTCGGTCAGAACGTTGACAAAGTCCATAGGAGCACGGATCGAATCAATGTGATCCAGTCCCTCTACCTGTGTAATCGTTGCAGAAATCTGTGAAATATCTTCAACACGGATCCGATAGCTGTCGATCAGCGGGTTGTCGTCCCCCAGTGAATCGAACAGCACTTCGTAATCCGACATGCTGTTTTTCAGATCTTCAAATGCCTGCTCCTTGGAGTAAAAAGAAATCTCCGAAATGTTTGGAATCTGTGCCAATTCCGATTGAAAATCTGCAAGTTCCTGATCTGAAGTACCCTCGTCCATATAGATAATGACTTCATTTTTATCTTCTACGCCGCCGATCATAGAGGTCAGGTTCATATAAAACAACACCGACATACCCACCAGCAGCAGTGAAACCAACAGCACACAGAATGAAGCGAATGCCATCATCCGATTTTTCCAGATGTTTTCCACACCCTGTCCAATCAGGTACTTGAAACCACTAGCTTTCATGGATCAGATTCCCTCCAATCACTTCGTCAAAGACGATCTGTCCCTGATCGATATTGATGATCCGTCCGCCGAACTGCCGCACCAGACTGTGTTCATGGGTTACCATCAGAATGGTAGTCCCGATGTCATTGATGCCCTGCAGCAGTTCTACGATCTCATAAGAAAGTTCCGGATCGATGTTTCCCGTCGGCTCGTCCGCAATAATCAGCTGCGGGTCGTTGACCAATGCACGGGCAATTGCCACACGCTGCTTTTCACCGCCGGACAGCTCGTCCGGATAGGCATATGTCTTGTCCTGCAAACCTACCAGACCGATTACATACGGCACACGCTTCCGGATATATTTCGTCGGTGCATCGATTACCCGCAGCACGAATGCCACGTTTTCATACACTGTCATAGACGGAATCAGCCGGAAGTCCTGAAAGACAAACCCAATGGTACGCCGCAGGGCAGGAATCCGCCGCCGCCGAAGTTTGTTCAGGTTATAGCCGTTGACACTGATCGAACCACTAGTCGGATTGATCTCTTTCAGGATCAGTTTGATCATGGTGCTTTTTCCGGCACCGGACGCACCAACTACAAAAGCAAAGTCTCCGTCATTGATTTTCAAGTTGACATTGTGCAGTGCATCTACGCCGCTGGAGTATGTCACAGACACGTTCTTCAGTTCAACCATAGTTCACACACATCCTTTCTCTGGGCACTTCCGGCAGACTGCCGAAAATACCGTTTCAGTTGATCGCAGACATCCACTTTTTCGGACAGCACACACAAGTTTCCTGCGTTGCTGCCCTTACCAATAAAATTGCACAAAGAGCCGCCGATGCAAAACGCCACACGCTGCACCGGCGGCTTTTATGCCGGAGCGATGCTTTACGCCCTCACCCCGTCCTTATTCATCAGAACTTCGCCGGATTCGCAGAGAGGTACTTCTTGACCATCAATGCGATCTTGAAGATAATGGCATGGTCGAATTCCCGCAGGTCCAGACCAGTCAGCTTCTTGATCTTTTCCAGACGGTACACCAGTGTGTTCCGGTGTACAAACAGCTTTCTGGAAGTTTCAGAAACATTCAGGTTGTTCTCGAAGAACTTCTGAATGGTAAACAGCGTTTCATGATCCAGAGATTCAATGCTGCCCCGCTTGAATACCTCGTGAAGGAATGTTTCACACAGCGTGGTCGGCAGGTGATAGATCAGGCGGGCAATGCCCAGATTCTCATAGCTGACAATTGCCTTGTCAGTATCGAATACCTTGCCGACTTCCAGAGCCATCTGTGCTTCCTTGAACGAACGGGACAGTTCCTTGACACCGGTCACAATGGTACCGATACCCACGTTCACGCGGGTGTAGAACTCGCTGCTCAAAGTATCTGCAATGGAACGGGCAAGCTTTTCCAGATCCTTGGTGTCCACAGCACCCTTGATCTCCTTGACCAGAACAATATCCGATTCGGAAATGGTAAAGACAAAGTCTTTATTCTTATCCGGAAACAGATTCTGAATGACATCGTATGCAGAAACGTCATTTGCCGATACAATGCGTACCAGCAGCACTACGCGGCTGACTTCCGAGTTGAAGTGCAGTTCACGTGCCTTAATGACGATGTCCCCCGGCAGTACGTTGTCCAGTACTACATTCTTGATGAAGTTGTTGCGATCGTACTTTTCATCGTAGTACTGCTTGATATTGAACAGGGAAATTGCCAGAATATTGGCATACTTCGCAGCAGTGTCGTCCATGCCCTCTACAAAGACCGCATACTCCGGCTTTGCACGGGAACCAAACGGCTTATAGGTATAACCGTCGCGGATAAAAATATCATGTACATCACTGAGGTCGAGGGAAACGAACTCATTGGTCGTTCCCACCTTTGTCAGGTCGCTGCAAGCGATGATGGTCGCGGTGTCATCGACAACGCCAACGGTTGCGTCGATGGTATCCCGCATCTGGTGAACCAGTCCTTGAAATAATCTGTTCGACATATGGAACTTCCTTTCCTTTTGTAATCTCGGCTTCCGCCAGTTTTGCGGCCGGCGGGCATATCACAAACTGCATCCACCTGTTCAATATATTACAAATTGTAACACATTGCGAAACGATGTTTGTGAATATGCAGTTAAACTTTATGGGATATTTCGAGTATTGCTACGTTTTTTCGTGCTTTCGCACGATTTTCCATAGAGAATCTATTTTTTTGCTGTAACCCGCTTGTAATCTTTCCCGTTTTTTCCGGCATCTGTCAGCAGGATCACATCTTCTCCGGACAGGTCACCTTCAGGATCCGGAGGGTATTGGCAACGCCCTGACGAGCCGCCTCACAGAGCAGCAGACGTGCCTGCTTCAGTTCCGGCGTTTCCGCATACTTGATACTGCACACGTCATAGAACTTGTGGAACAGAGTCGCCAGCTCAGTAGCATACTTAGTGACCTTGGACGGGTCATATGCCTTGGCAGCAGCGTCCAGTTCCGACGGCAGTGCTGCCAGATGCCGGATCAGTTCCAGTTCCTGCGGCTGTGTCAGCAGGGACAGATTGCTGTGGTCGCACTGTTCCAATGTCAGTCCTTCCTCTGCCATGGCACGCAGCAGGCTGCAAATGCGGGCATGGGCATACTGTACATAGTATACCGGATTCTGCGAGGACTGCTCTACAGCCAGATCCAAGTCAAATTCAAAGTGGGAATTTGCCTCTCTGGTGTTGAAGAAGAAACGGGCTGCGTCCAGCGGAATTTCGTCCAGCAGAGTGACCAGTGTGATCGCCTTGCCGCTGCGTTTGGAAAGCTTGACCACTTCGCCGTCACGCATCAGCATGACCATCTGCATCAGTACCACGTCCAGACGGGCTGCATCTGCACCCAGTGCTGTCAGGGCTGCTTTCAGACGAGGCACATAGCCGTGGTGGTCTGCACCCAGAATGTCAATTGCCTTATCGAACTTCCGCACCATCAGCTTATTATAGTGGTAAGCAATGTCCGGTACCACATAAGTGGGGATCCCGTTGGCACGTACCAGCACGAAGTCCTTGTCCGCACCGAAATCCGTTGCCTTAAACCAGACGGCACCCTCCTGCTCATAGGTGTAGCCACGCTTGGTCAGTTCGTCTACCACCCACTTTACCTGTCCATTCTGGTGCAGGGTGCTTTCGCGGAACCAGTTGTCATAGACAATGCGGTACTTCTTCAGATCCCGTTCCAGACCGGCGATGTTCTTCGGCAGTGCAAATGCCACCAGTGCGTCCCGTCTGGTCTTGGCATCGGTATTGACATACTTGTCACCGTTTTCAGCGATAAAGTTTTCCGCATGCTCTGTAATGTCTGCCCCATGATAGGCATCTTCCGGCATTTCCACAGAGGGGTCAAAGTGCTGGAGATACCGCACTTCCAGAGAAGTGGCAAACTTTTCGATCTGGTTGCCGGCATCATTGACATAGAATTCCCGCTGTACGTCCCAGCCTGTCCACGCCAGAATCTCTGCAAGGCTGTCGCCCAGTGCACCGCCGCGGGCATTGCCCACGTGCATCGGTCCGGTGGGGTTCGCAGAAACGAATTCCACCAGTGCCCGTTTTCCGGCACCGGTCTGCGTCTTACCGTAATTTTCCTTTTCCGTGAGGACAGTTTCCGTGACATCGGCAAACCACTTCTGCTGGAGGAAGAAGTTCATAAAGCCCGGACCTGCGATCTCTGCCCGTGCAAAGATCGTGCCGTTCAGCGAAATGGCTTCCAGAAGCAACTCTGCAATTTTCCGCGGTGCCATGCGGAAGGTCTTTGCACTGACCATTGCCACATTTGCCGCAAAGTCCCCGTGGGACTTATCTGCCGGAATCTCTACCCGAAACGCCGGAATCGGTTCTGCCGGAAGCTTTCCCTCGCCTACGAGCCGTCCCAGTCCCTCCACCAGAATCTGGTGCAGAGCCTCGGAGGCGTTCTTCATACAATCTGCCATAGTTTACTTTGTTCCTTTCGTATTCTCCTGCGGTTCCTGCCGTTCCCAGTGAATGGTGATCGTGTTTTCCGACAGGAAATTTGCATTCATATCGATAGTGTATTCCATTTCCACAGAACCGGAGGATTCCTCCAGTTCGCAGAACAGCCGCTTCGCCTGTACACCGATAGTCATTGCCCCGTATGGAGTCTGATACAGGCAGAAATGCTTTCTGCCGGTTTCCAGCGTCAGGTTGGAATTTGCCGTGCCGGTGCGTAAGATCGTCACCAGTGACTCGTTCGCCACCTGTATGGTGGTCGTCGAGCCGGCAAAGCCCGTTGCGTCTGTATCTTCATAGGACAACTGCAACGTGTCGTCCCGCATCTCACAGGTACCGGTGGTCATCAGTTCGGTTTCTTCGTCACCGTCCGGTGTGATCTGCCGTGTTTTCATGGTAATCAGAACAGATTCCAAAAATACCTGCTCCCTTCTTAGAAATTGCAGCGGAACACCTTTCCCACCACATTCCGGTGCAGAAAATGTCCTGCATTTTCAATGAACATCTCCGTACTGTCGCTGACATAATAGGTGTTTTCGCCGGCAGTCTGCCGGTCTGTCAGCAGATCCTGTTCTTCCAGACAGCGGCGGGCATAC
>ERZ791864.2145-NODE-2145-length-10892-cov-8.471256_pt1 | contig 10892 bp, 7 predicted proteins | sample MGYA00510282_ERZ791864 | MGnify/ENA primary metagenome ERZ791864 (study PRJEB30046, sample SAMN00792087) | human gut metagenome | study: EMG produced TPA metagenomics assembly of the A metagenome-wide association study of gut microbiota in type 2... | reverse complement strand
ATGATCTCTTTTTATAATATTCCACCAATAATTTCCGTCTTCAAACTACAATCACAATTTCATTGCACGTATAGAGTTTATTACGCATAACATTGCAACTCCGCTATCTGCGAACACAGCCATCCACATATTTGCGAATCCAAGCAGTCCAAGGATCATTACTAATGCCTTGATCGCCAATGCAAATACAACATTCTGCCAAGCGATCTTGCAAGCTTTTTTGCCGATAGAGATTGCCTGTGGAATTGCTTCAACGTTTGAGGTCATGAATACAACATCTGCTGCTTCGATTGCAGCATCAGCACCGCTTCCCATGGCAGCACCGCAATCAGCACCAGCTAATACAGGGGCATCGTTGATACCGTCACCAACAAACATAACAGCTCCATGTTTGCTTCTCTGTTCCTGAAGTTTGGCAAGTTTTTCATCAGGAAGAAGTCTTGAGTAAACTTCGTCAATTCCAGTTTCTTTTGCAATCACATTTGCAGTTGTTTCGGAATCTCCAGTTAACATAACCGTGTGAAGATTCTGTGCTTTTAAGGAAGCAATGGCGGATTTCGCATCGTCTTTTAATGTATCTGCAATAACGATTGCACCAATTAACACACCATCTTTTGCAAGAAAAACTTCAGTTCCATAAGAAGTTGTTTTTGGATAGTCTCCAGTTACATGATACTGAGCCATCAATTTTTTATTGCCAGCTAAGATTTCTGAGTTATCAATTGTGATAACAGAACCATGTCCAGCGATTTCTTTTGCGTTTTCAGGTGTTTTATAAGTTACATTTTCATCTTTGGTAGCTTCCATGATACTCTTTCCGATTGGATGAGTAGAAGATTCTTCGCAGGAAGCAGCAAGTGATAATATTTCATGTCTGGTTGCATTTCTGAGAGGGATCACATCCTGAACTTTGAAGTTTCCTTTTGTGATCGTTCCAGTCTTATCCATGACAACAGAAGTAATATCTTTTAATGTTTCAAGTGCAGCCCCGCCTTTAAATAAGATACCGATCTTAGATCCAGCCCCGATTCCAGAGAAGAATGCAAGAGGTACACTTAATACAAGGGCACAAGGACAGCTGATTACAAGGAAAGTTAAAGCTGTGTATATCCAGTGTGTCCAGTTTCCTGTCACTAAAGAAGGAATGATCGCAGTTGCAAGGGCAAGAAGTACGACAAATGGAGTATATACACGAGAAAAACGTGTGATAAAACGATCCATCTTTGGTTTGCTTGCGGCTGCATTTTCTACGGAATCCATGATTCTTGTGACCATAGATTCTTCCAGTACTTTTTCTACCTTGATCTTGATAACACCAGAAGTATTTAAACATCCAGAAGTTACATCTGTTCCGACAGAGGCAGAAACAGGAATAGGTTCTCCGGTAACAGGAGAAGTATCGATCATCGTTTCCCCATCTGTGATGATACCATCTAATGGAATACGGTCACCAGGACGTACTAATAAGATATCTCCGATTTCAGCTTCTTCGGCATCAATTACAGTGACATCTCCATGATCATCAACAAGGTTGACAACTTCAGGTCGCATATCAATGACATCCATGATCTGGGAACGGCTTCGTTCCACAGCTTTTTCTTCAAATAATTCACCAATACGATAAAACATCATAACACCGACCGCTTCTGCAAATTCTCCGACGCCGAAAGCACCGATCGTTGCGATACTCATTAAGAAGTTTTCATCAAAAACCTGACCTTTAGAGATGTTTTTAAGAGCGGTCCATACGATCTTAATTCCTAAGATTAAATATGCAAGGATAAAACATACCATACTGTATACAGGCTTGGAAGATTCCAATGCTTTTCCGGCAATAAATAAAACGATACCAGCACCAAGTTCCCAGAATTCTCTGTTATCTTCAGAATTCTCTTTGGCTTTTTTCGCTTCTTTTTGTGCACGGACAGTATTTTCACGGACAACGACTTTGACATCTGGTTCGATGGAAGTACAAATATCTTGAATCTGAGGCAATAATGTTTTGGCATCATCAGACCATACACGTAACTGCTTTGTTGCAAATGTCAGATTGACGGCTTCAACACCGGGAAGATGAGAAATCTGTTCTTCCATTTTACCTGCACAATGAGCACAGCCTAATTTCTCGACAATAAATACGGTTGCCTGACCATTTCCTTCACGATTTGCAGCAGCTGCAATTGATTCATCATCGTCATCGTCATCATCACAGCAGCCACAATCGCAGTGGTCATCATGATGGTGATGATGTTTGTGGTGTTCATGTTCTTCGTGATCGTGTTCACACCCGCAGTCGCAGTGGTCATCATGATGGTAATGATGTTCGAGGTGCTCATGTTCATTATGGTTGTGATCACATCCACAGTCACAGTGTTCATCGTGATGGTGATGATGTTCATGACTTCCATGAGAATCTTCTTCCACATGTTTTCTCCGTTTAGATGATTTTTTCGTAACTTCCGTCACAATAACATCCGGTTCAATATCCGTACAAATCTTTTGAATCTCAGGAAGCAGATCTTCACGAGAAGTTTCAACATACATTTTTTTCATAGGAAATGAAAGATTTACACTTTCAACATCAGGAAGTTTCCCGATTTTTTCTTCCATTTTACCTGCACAATGAGCACAGCCAAGATTCTCAAACTCATAAGTCTTCTTCATAAATACCCCTCCTTTCAAATACAGTCTTTAACAGATCAGATACAAGCTCTCCGTCAGCAGTGTCTGCGATCGTATAATGAACTTCTTTCCCAATTCGTCTGCTTGTGATCACACCTAATTGCTTCAAAGAGCGAAGATGATGAGACACTGCTGGTGGGCTCATCTCAATCGCTTCTGCGATATTTCTAACACAGACTTCACGGTGGTATAAAAGATACAAAATACGAAGTCTGGTACTGTCACTTAACAGACCAAATAAACTGGCAGTTTCAATGGCAAATTCTTCTGGTGGAAGAACATGTTTTAATTCTGTAACATCACATCCATGACCATGAATATCCATAGAAGCAATGTTATATTTCTCCGTTTTATCCATAGAAATCTCCTTTTTGTAAGATTAAATGATTGTTTAATTGTTTATGTTTTAAATATAATACTTTTAAATATTGATGTCAACAGAAATGAGAAAAATAGTTAATAGAAGTATTGTTTGGTGTAATCTTGGAATTATACATAATAGTTTTTCCTAACTAGAAATTAAAAAAATATAGGATAATCAAAAAAAATATGATATACTAAAAACTACTTATACGAATTTATTAGATCAAAAAATCACATTTCGATAAAAGCAAAGATAAACAAAAACAGAAAAGGAAGTGTATCATGGAAGAGTTAAAGAACATCAAAGTAGCCCTCCTTGGTTCTGGAACTGTCGGAACAGGAGTATACAAACTGATCGAACGCCAGAGAGAAGAATTACCTCACAAAGTTGGTGCAGGTCTGACTGTCAGCAAAGTTCTAGTTAGAGACAAGAACAAGAAGAGAGAAGGAATTGACCCTTCTGTATTAACTGACCAGTGGGAAGATATTATCACAGATGATGAGATTCAGATCGTAGTGGAAGTTATGGGGGGAATCGAACCCGCCCGTACTTATATTACAGAAGCTCTTCAGGCAGGTAAGAATGTTGTCACAGCGAACAAAGACTTAATGGCAGTGCATGGTGGTGAATTATTAGATATCGCTTCCCATAATGGATGTGACTTATTATTTGAAGCATCTGTTGCAGGTGGAATTCCAATTATCCGTCCATTAAAACAGTGTCTGGCAGGAAACTATATTTCAGAAGCAATGGGTATTGTCAATGGAACAACAAACTTCATTCTGACAAAGATGACACACGAAGGAATGGAATTTGATGAAGCTTTGGCACTCGCAACAGAATTAGGATATGCAGAAGCAGATCCAACAGCTGATATCGAAGGATATGATGCAGGACGTAAGATGGCGATCATGGCATCCATTGCGTTTAACTCTAGAGTCACATTTGATGATGTATACACAGAAGGAATCACAAATATCACAGCAAAAGATATCAAATATGCAGAAGCAATGGGATGTACGATCAAATTGTTAGGGGTAGCAAAGAACACAGAATCTGGAATTGAAGTACGTGTTCATCCAATGCTGATTCCAAGTGATCATCCATTGGCAACTGTCAATGATTCATTTAACGCAGTTTTTGTACATGGAGATGCAGTTGACGATGCAATGTTCTATGGAAGAGGAGCAGGAGAATTCCCAACAGCAAGTGCAGTTATGGGAGATATCATTGATGTCGCACGTAATATTCAGTTCTATTGCACAGGAAGAATCCATTGTACATGCTACAAAGACCTTCCAATCAAGAAGATCACAGAGATTGAAAGCAAATATTTCATGAGATTGTTAGTTGATGACAAACCAGGAGTTCTTGCTCGAATCGCAGATACATTAGGAAAGAATCAAGTAAGTATCGCACAGGTGATTCAGAAGAACAAGGTTAATGATATGGCAGAATTAGTTGTTATCACGGATCTTGTACTGGAGCAGAACTTTGCAGATGCTTTGGTTGAGATTAAGGGAATGGAACATACTCGTGAGATTTCTACAGTAATCAGAGTGTATTAAATTTTAATTGTAGTTGGCCAACTGTAGATTTTGAGTATATGATAAAAAATAAATAAACGATCGGAAGAGCAGCTAGAGAATTTTCCTCACGTTTTTTACAGATCGCTGATCCGCCGGCTTTCCTTGCGTAACTCGCCTTCAAGGGTATTGAAAACAGAACTCTTTGAGGCTCAAACAACGCACCAAGCCGGCTGCGAATCCGTAAAAAACGTGGCAAAATTCTAATGCTGCTCTTCCGATCGTTTATTTATTTTTTATCATATACCAGAAGTCTAGAGTGTGGACAATTTAAGATTGAAAAATTCAAGAGGGTGTGTATGGAGGACTACTATAGTAGTAAATTTCAATTCCATGTGATAGAATTAAGTAAAATAGAAACAACAAAAGGAAATCATTACATGGAAAAGGCGAGGGATGAGATGATTAAGATGAGCAGGGATGAAAGTGAAAGATAATCTTCTGTTAGTGAATACAAAAATGATTAGCCAATACCGTTAAACATACACACAGTGTAGTGGTTTGAATAACGTAAATTATTTGAATATTATAAAAAGAAATCATGTGTTGGCAACCGTACGGACACATGATTTCTTTTTATAATATTCCACCAATAATTTCCGTCATCAAACTACAAATCACAATATATGATTCCGTATGATCAACCGAATTGACTGATACAAATAAGGCTTCAATTCATCAACCGAAACAGGCTCCCCAGTCAAAATAACATTATAGCAAGATCCAGCGACCATCTCGATAATCATATAGATCATAACTTCCGGATGATCAAATTCATGACCAGAATTATTCAAAAGATCCATATAGATATCATAAATATTTCTCTGGGCATCATCGATCGGTTCCACCAAGGAATTTTTAAACATTCCCCAGCTTAGATGCTTTGAGATCAGTTTTAACAGAGTCGGATTAGCATTTAATGCTCCGATGACTTGGTCAACGATAAAGATCAGTTGGTCTTCAAAATGATCAATGGATTGTTTTTGAAGTTCCTGATAGGCGTGTTTAAATACTTCTGCAGATTTTTTGGCGATTAATTTATATCGGATGTCTAATTTATCTTTAAAATACAAATAAAAAGTACCCTTAGCAACGCCAGCTTCATTTACGATATCGGAGATGGAGGTCTTCTGGAATCCCTTTTCTGTAAACAGTTGGTATGCCGTATTCAAAAGGGCATCTTGTTTCTTTTTCTTATTTAATTCGACCTTTTTCATAGTAATTTCTCCTTTCATCTTCTTTAGTATAACGAAAAAATGACCAAAAGTCAAAAACTTTTAAGAAGTTTATTGACTTTTGGTCATTTTTGGTGTATACCATTATATAGATTAAAAAATGACTATTCGTCATAAATGTAAATGGGAGGATGCTATGATACAATTTGCAAAGAAATTAGTACATCATCGAAAATTCATCGTCTTCCTGGCTTTCATTTTATTGATTCCATCAACCATTGGAATCGTGAAGACAAGGATCAATTATGACATCTTAAGTTACCTTCCAGACTCTTTGGAGACGGTGAAGGGGCAGGATATCATGGTAGATCAGTTTGGAGCCGGAGCCTATTCGATGATCATTGTCGAAGATATGAATCTTCATGACGTACAGAAATTAAAACAGAAACTAGAGAAAGTCAATCATGTTGATAAGATCATCTGGTATGATGACATCGCTGATCTAAGCGTTCCCAAAGAGATGCTTCCTGAGAAAGTAAGGAAAGTTTTCTTTAATAAGAACGCAACAATGATGATCGCAATGTTTAAAGAAACGACATCATCTGATAACACGATGGAAGCAGTCACACAGATGCGTAAGATTGTTGGAAAACAGTGTTTTATCAGTGGTATGTCAGGGGTAGTTACCGATATTAAGAACCTGGTCATGCAGGAGATTCCTATCTACGTAACGATCGCGGCAGTACTTTCTTTGATCGTATTATTTGCCACAATGGAATCCTTTGCCGTTGCCTTTTTATTCCTGTTAAGTATCGGAATGGCAATTCTTTATAACCTGGGAACGAATATTTTCTTAAGCGATGTGTCCTATCTTACAATGGCATTGACTGCAATCTTGCAGTTAGGAGTTACGATGGATTATTCGATTTTCCTTCTGCATAGTTATGAGAGTAATAAGATCAGATTTGAAGGTGACAAAGAACGTGCGATGGCACATGCGATTTCGAATACATTTAAGTCCATCACAGGAAGTTCCGTTACAACGGTTGCTGGATTCGCAGCACTGTGCTTTATGACATTTGCATTAGGAGCTAACTTAGGTATCGTTATGGCGAAAGGTGTTATTATCGGGGTTATCTGTTGTGTAACAGTTTTGCCATCATTGATCCTGATCTGTGATAAATTAATTGAGAAGACACACCATCGTTCACTGATGCCAGATCTTACGAATGCATCACACTTTATCACAAAACATTATAAAACAACAATTGTAGTATTTTTAATTTTGCTGTTCCCGGCAATTTATGGAAATAATCACACAGAGATTTACTATAATATTGATAAATCACTCCCACAAAGCTTACCGAGTAATGTGGCGAATAAGAAATTAAGTGATGAATTTGGAATGAGTAACATCCATATGGTCATGATCAAGAATGGCATGAGTCAGAAGGAATTAAGCAACATGCAGAAAGAGATCGATAAAGTCGACGGAGTTGAATGGTGTCTCGGCATGAACTCCGTGATCGGTTCTAGTATTCCATCTGATATGATTCCTTCTTCTATGAAAGAGATGTTGCAAAGTGATGAGTATGAGATGCAGTTTATTTGTTCAAATTACAAATCAGCAACCGAGAAAGTAAATAAACAGATCAACGAGATCAACAACATTGTGAAGAAATACAGCCCAGGTTCTATGGTCATTGGAGAAGCACCATTGATGAATGACTTGGAGACCGTAACCAATGTTGACCTTAGAAATGTAAATATCGCATCGATCGCGGCAATCTTTGTGATCATTTTAATTGTATTTAAATCCATTTCCTTACCAGTGATCCTGGTAGCCGTGATCGAATTTGCGATTTGTGTCAATATGGCAGTTCCATATTACACGGGATTATCACTGCCGTTTGTTGCAAGTATCGTTATCGGAACGATTCAGTTAGGTGCAACCGTTGACTACGCGATCCTGATGACAAGCCGTTATCAGAAAGAGCGTATAAATGGCAAGAAGAAAATGGAAGCGATCCGTATTGCACATGAAACATCCATGCAGTCTATCATTACAAGTGGATTAAGTTTCTTCGCAGCAACGATCGGTATTGCGATTTACTCAAATATTGATATGATCAGTGCGATCTGTACCTTACTTGCACGAGGAGCCGTGATCAGTACCGTTGCCGTAATCTTTATTCTGCCGGCAATGTTTATGATATTTGATAAATTGATCTGTAAAACAACCCTCAAGATGGGGCATTTAGAATAGGAGAGCGATTGTTATGAGAAAAAGAAGATTATCGAAAGCATTAGCAATGTTTCTCGCTGCAGCTCTTACAATTCCGGCAGCAGTACCGGTAGCAGCCAGCGAGTCCACTGCAGATAAAGAAGAAACCGTATACGTAAAAACGGATGCGAATGGAGAAGAGAAAACAGTTATTGTCAGTGACTGGTTAAAGAACTTCTCAGGTGAAGCAAAGATCAAAGATGCTACAGATCTGACAGACGTTGAGAACGTTAAGGGAAATGAGACATATAAACGAGGCAAAAAGGACAACATTACATGGAATGCCAATGGAAAAGATATTTACTATCAAGGAACAAGTGATAAAAATCTTCCAGTATCTATGAAAGTCACATACTATCTGGATGGAAAAGAAATTTCACCAAAGAAACTTGTTGGTAAATCAGGAAAAGTAAAGATCCGTTATGAATATGAAAATCATTCCGCCGTAACCAAAACGATCAATGGAAAACAGACAACAGTCTATACACCATTTACAATGATCACAGCAGCGATCTTAAATACAGATAACTTCTCTAATGTCAAAGCAACAAACGGAAAAGTTATCTCCGATGGTAACAAACATATCGTTATCGGAGTTGCAATGCCAGGATTAGCAGACAGCTTAAACCTTAAGAATACAAGTATTGGGTCAAACTTCGATATTCCAGAAGATTTCGAGATTACAGCTGATGTAGAAGACTTCCAGATGACAGTCACAGCGACAGTTGCGAATTCCGATACATTATCAGAGTTCGGTTTAGATGATGCAGGAGATTTAAGTGAATTAACAGATTCCTTAAAGGACCTTGAAAATGCGACAGATAAGTTATGTGATGGTTCTGGAGATTTAGTAAAGGGAATTGAAAAATTAGTCACAGCCTCTGGAAAATTAAAATCAGGAACAAAACAGATTGCAGTCAGTTCCAAACAGTTAGCAACAGGACTTGACAAACTGGTCAATGGATCTACAACATTAAAGAATGGAACCAGTCAGTTAGCGAAAGGAACCAGTGCTTTACCATCATCTACAGAGAAGTTAGATAATGGAGTGAGACAGATTCTCAAAGAACTGCAGAATAGTACACCAAGCGAAAGTGATCAGGCAAAATTACAGTCTAACTTACAGAGTGCACAGACAGGAATCACAAAAGAATTAATGAATATTAAGACACAGACAGAAAGTGTTGGTGTGTCAGCGAAGACGTTAGGTGCATTAGCAGAGTCTATTGGAGTATCAGCAGCAGATGTTGGAAATCAGGCAGGAGCAATTGGAGAATTTATCAAGAATAATTATAGTTCTCTTACAGATGAGCAGAAAGCACAGCTTACAACGATTGCAGGTTCTTTAAAGACAGATGCAGAAAACTTAGGCGGTTATGCACAATCCGTAGGAGGTCAGGCAAAGAATTTAGGAACCTACGCAGGATCTATCGGAACAAGCTTGCAAGAAACACAGACAGACCTTCAGATCGTATCAGGATGTTTAACCCAGATTCAGAATCTGCTAACAAAGACAAAGACATCCACAGCACAGTTAGAAGCTGCATTAAAACAGATCGCAGAAGGAACTGGGCAGTTAAAGACATCATCTAAGACACTGGCATCTTCCATCAAGAAGTTAGATGAAGGAGCCAAGACATTAAACAGTGGAACAAAAACAGCAGCAAATGGAGCGAAGAAGTTAAGCAAAGGTGCAAAAACACTGGATAATGGAATGGGACAGATGACAACAGGAATCGCAACTCTGAAAAATGGAGCTGTTACATTGAACAAAGGAATGTTAACCTTCAGAAAAGACGGTATTGAGAAACTTGTCAATACGATCAATGATGATGCAAAAGATATCTTAGACAGAGTTGATGCAGTGATGGATGAAGGAGAAAACTATCAGACATTTACGAAGAAAGCTAGTGGAACGAAGGGTAGTGTGAAGTTTATTATTGAGACGGAAGAACTGGAAAAATAAAAGTGCGTAGGATATAATGATGTGTGTTAGGACAGGAGTTTATTTGGCTCCTGTCTTTTTATATAACCAAATATTACAAATTTTTACAAAAAATAATTGACAATCAATAAAGATTTGATAAAATACTTACATGACACGAATTTACATAAATTGTAATATAAGGAGAAAATATGAATAACAACGAGGGAAGTTTTAATGACGAAGAGTTAAGAAAAAGAGCAGCTAGCAATGAGGAATTAAATATACGCTTAACAAATAATTATGCCTTTCAAAAAATATTTAAAAATGAAGAAATTGTAAAAGGATTTTTAATGGCATTATTGCATTTGAAAGAAACAGATATTGAAACGTTAGAAGTTGCAGATCCATTTGTGGAAGGTGAAGTTAAAGAGGAAAAAGAGGGAATTTTAGATGTAAAGATGGTATTAAACGGTGGCAAAAAGATTAACATTGAAATGCAAAATACATATCAGGAAGATTGGGCAGAGCGAAGCTTATTTTATAATTGCAGAATGTTTACAGAAGGATTGAAAAAAGGGGAGTCATATTATGAACTTCCACCATGTATTCATGTAGGAATTCTTGATTTTAATTATCTAAAAAGTCCTGGGTTTTATCATAGAATTTTACTGCAAGACGATAAAACAGGTGAATTGTACAGTAGTAAATTTCAATTCCATGTGATAGAATTAAGTAAATTAAAAAGTACAAAAGGAAAGGCAAGGAAGCAAGAATTATATCGATGGGCAAAATTAATTTCAGCCAGTACTTGGGAAGAAGTCAGAGAAGAATCTGAAGGAAATCATTACATGGAAAAGGTGAGGGATGAAATGAT
>ERZ791864.2129-NODE-2129-length-10955-cov-2.891284_pt1 | contig 10955 bp, 11 predicted proteins | sample MGYA00510282_ERZ791864 | MGnify/ENA primary metagenome ERZ791864 (study PRJEB30046, sample SAMN00792087) | human gut metagenome | study: EMG produced TPA metagenomics assembly of the A metagenome-wide association study of gut microbiota in type 2... | reverse complement strand
ATAAGTATGCACATGATTATCCGAATCATTATGTAAAACAGCAGTATCTTCCATCTGAGATAGAGGGGACGAAATTTTATCATCCAAGTGAAAACGGATATGAAAAACAGATACAGGAACATTTAAAAAAAATTGCTGAGCATGCTACATGAGCATGTCCAGCAGTTTTTCATATACGGCTTTATTTTTTGTCTGCCAGGAAGCACACACGGCTTCAGCGGCAGCCTTTGTCGGAACGGTCATAGTTAATTCAATAAGCGGTACTTCTTTTTCTTTTGCGCTGCATCGAACCTGATAACCTTCTTTTTCTCCTCTGTAATAATTGGCAAAGGTTGAAAGTTCTTCCTTGATTTCCATTGCATTATTTTTGAAAAATTCAGCAATTTCTCCTTTGATTTCTTTAGGAATTTCTTTTCCGAAATACTCAAGTGTCTGTTCTCCGGATTTTGTAATCGAGAAATAAGAAGAATTTCGGATAGTTTCGCAGTGGATTAACTCGGATTCGGTTAACTCTGAAAGTGCCTGCTGTAAATGGAAATAGGTAGTATATCCTTTATCAAGAATAAATCCGGAAATCTGTGCGTTGGTTAGTGGAAAATCTACCTTTTCCAGCATATAGAGTACAATAAGTTTATATAAAGTAAGTGATTCTCCCATGAGAGTCCTCCTTTTAAATGTAATGTTCTCTTGAAATCTTTTATGATAGTTACAGAAAAAATCCAAGAGTACATTTGTGATAGGTTTTCAGGTTTCATGAAACAGTCTGCCCTGCCAGGTGTTTCGGATTTTACACTCATGATGAAGGGTGTTTAATACTGTTTTTTTTGCGCTGCTCCATAAAGGGGCAATTAAAAGTGCTTTTGGACCGTCTCCTGTTACGCGATGGACAACGATGTCTGGTGAAAGGCGTTCGAGGCAGCTGATGACCAAATCAATATATTCTTCCATGGAGTAGACTTTAAATTTACCATCCAGATAATCAGAAGCTAAATCAGTTCCTTTTAAAACATGCAGAAGCTGAAGTTTAATTCCCTGAATGTCTTTGTGATTTAAATAATCAATCGTTTCTAAAATATCTTCTTTTGATTCGCCTGGCAGTCCAAGAATGGTATGCACAATGACTTCAAGCCCTGCGTCTTTTAAATTTTTTACTGCTGTTTCAAAACAGGAGAGTGAGTAGCCTCTGCGAATGTAGCGAGCAGTTTCTTCATGCATGGTTTGAAGACCAAGTTCAACCCAGACAGGCTTTATCTGATTCAAACGTTTTAGAAGTGCAATGACATCGTCTCCAAGGCAGTCGGGGCGTGTGCCGATAGAAATTGCGACAACATCGGGATAAGAAAGTGCCTCTGTAAAAATTTTTTCCAGATAGTCAACGGGAGCATAGGTGTTTGTGTATGCTTGAAAATAGGCAATAAATTTTTTTGCCCCACGTTTTTCTCTGAGGCGGTCAGCCTGAATCTTAATTTGGGTGGTGATGCTGTCACAGGAATTTCCGGCAAAATCACCGGAACCTCCGGCACTGCAGAAAATACAGCCTCCGTTTCCGAGTGTACCGTCACGGTTTGGACAGCTCATTCCTCCATTTAATGCTACTTTATAAACTTTGGTGGAAAATCGTTCCTTTAGCATTGCATCGAATGAATAGTAAGGTTTTCCATTCCAAGAATTTGCCATAATAATTCAATGACTCCTTCCAGTTTTTCTTTTAGCTCTATCATACCATTAGCAAAATCCTTTTGCAAGAACCGAAGGCACATATTTGACAAAGAAGAGGGAGCATGATATCGTAGTGTTAGCAAAAAGGAATGTATGCGTTAACAAAAACAAAAAGTGAGGTAAAAAACGTGAAAAACATAAGAAGAAAACTGGGGGCAGTAGTGTTAGCCACTATTTTAATGATAATTTCCCTGTCGGGTTGTGGTGCGGGGAAGACATCTTCTGATGGAAGTATTTCTACTATAGAAAAGGGAGTTTTAAAAGTCGGAATGAATTTAAATGATTCTCCGATGAGTTATTTAAATACCGATACCGCAAGACCGGATGGATTTGAGGCAAAGGTAGCAGAGCAGGTAGCAGAAAAACTTGGATTAAAACTTGAAATTATCGATACTACCCAGAAAAATTTATTAAAATCATTAGATGCAGACATTTATGATTGTGTGATTTCAAGCGTTGGCATGACAGAGGAAAACTGCGAAAAATATAAAGCAACCAGTGCCTATGCCGATGTCAGCGCAATAGAAGAGAAGCTGACTGAGAAACCGGAAAATACAAAGATTGCAATCTTTGGAAAGAAAAATAATGGACTGATTCAGGCAATCGAAAGTCAGGCATTAGAGCCATTGAAAGAAGATGGAACACTTTCAGAAATTTCAAATCAATATCTGAGTACAGATATTATAGTAAAATAGGATATAGTAAGATAAAAATTTAAAATTCTGCTTGCAAAATTGCAAGTAGAATTTTTATTTAAAAAAAAGCAAAAAACGACTTGATTTTTTTTACATTCGATGGTAGCATAAGCATATAGTTTAATGACTAAACTAATTAAGAAGGAGGTAACGTCCCATGGAAATTTTAAATGTCACGGACAAAGCATTTGCTCCATACGGAAAAGTCGTAACAGGACTTAACGTAAGCGATCTTCTGGCTGCACTTGAGAAAACACCAAAGCCGGATGATGTTATTTATGTTGCTTCAGATGAAGCCCTTGAAGCCTGTCCAAGCGTAGAAAAGATTGCTTACAGTCTTTTTGGAGGAATGCCGATTCAGGTAGGTTATTGTAATGGAAGCAATTATCTGTTGAATGCAGTGGAATACCACAGAGATAGTGAAGTCAATGTAGCATTAACAGATTTAATCCTGATTCTTGGAAAAGAGCAGGACATTGAAGCTGATGGTACATATCAGACAGAGAAGATGGAAGCATTTCTTGTTCCGGCAGGAACGGTCGTGGAAGTATATGCAACCACCCTTCACTATGCACCATGTAATGTAAATGAAAATAAGTTCTGTACAGCAGTCATTCTTCCGAAAGGAACAAACGAAGATGCACCGGCACCACAGAACAATACAGCAGAAGACAAACTGCTTTTTGCAAAAAATAAATGGCTCATCGCACATAAAGATGCAAAAATCCAGGGCGCTTTTGAAGGATTGATTGGAGAAAATCTTTCCGTAAAATAAGAAATATAAAATCAAATTTTTAGTTTCATTTTTCAGGAGGAAAATAAAATGAATTTATCAAATATGCCACAGGCAAAACTAGGTATTGTAGCAGTAAGCCGTAACTGTTTCCCAAAATCTCTGTCCGAAAACAGAAGAAAAGCAGTAGCAGCAGCTTATAAAGGTGAAATCTACGAATGTCCAACAGTTGTAGAAAATGAAATGGATATGAAACAGGCATTAAAAGAACTGCGTGAAGCAGGATGTAATGCATTAGTTGTATATCTTGGAAACTTTGGACCGGAAACAGAAGAAACTTTACTGGTAAAATACTTCCATGGACCAGCTATGGTTGTTGCAGCAGCAGAAGAAAGAGGAGACAACTTAGTACAGGGTCGTGGTGATGCTTACTGTGGTATGCTTAACGCAAGCTACAACTTAAAACTGCGTGAATTAAAAGCATATATTCCGGAATATCCAGTTGGAACACCGGAAGAAGTTGCGGATATGATTGCTGAATTCGAGCCAATCGCACGTGCAATCGTTGCAATCAAAAACTTAAAAATCATCAGCTTTGGACCGCGTCCTACAGACTTCCTTGCTTGTAATGCTCCAATCAAACGTCTGTATGATTTAGGTGTTGAAATCGAAGAAAACTCCGAACTTGACCTGTTTGAAAGCTTTAACAAACATGCCGGAGACCCACGTATCGAAGGCGTTGTAAAAGAAATGGAAGAAGAACTGGGAGAAGGAAATAAAAAACCGGAAATTCTTCCAAAACTTGCTCAGTATGAAATTACTCTGCTTGACTGGGTAGAAGCTCATAAAGGTGCAAGACAGTATGTTGCCCTGACAACAAAATGCTGGCCGGCATTCCAGACACAGTTTGGTTTTGTACCTTGCTATGTAAACAGCCGTTTAACAGGAAGAGGACTTCCAGTATCCTGTGAAGTAGATATCTGGGGAACATTAAGTGAATTCATTGGTACTGTTGTAAGCCAGGATATCGTTACTCTGCTTGATATCAACAACACAGTTCCGGCTGATATGTACAATGATGAAATCAAAGGAAAATTCAACTATACACATAAAGATACATTCATGGGATTCCATTGTGGAAATACAGCTTCCCAGAAACTGTCCTTCTGCTCTATGAAATATCAGATGATTATGGCAAGAGCACTTCCGGAAGAAGTAACACAGGGAACTCTTGAAGGAGATATCATCCCTGGAGATATCACATTCTATCGTCTGCAGAGCACAGCTGACTGCAAACTTCGTGCATACATCGCACATGGTGAAGTTCTTCCGGTAGCAACTCGTTCCTTTGGTGCAATCGGTATCTTTGCAATTCCGGAAATGGGACGTTTCTATCGTCACGTACTGGTAGAAAAGAACTATCCACATCACGGAGCAGTTGCTTTTGGACACTTCGGAAAAGCGCTCTATGAAGTATTTAAATACCTTGGCATTGATGTAGAAGAAATCGACTACAACCAGCCAAAGGGAACTCTGTACCCAACAGAAAATCCATTTGCATAATTTTTGCAGGTAAGAATCAAAAATGGAGGCTGCCCGAAAGAGCAGCCTCTTAGTGAATAAGGAGAAGAAAATATGTTATACATTGGTGTTGACCTTGGTACATCCGCTGTAAAATTACTGTTAATGAACGAAGAAGGCAAAATTGAAAAAATCGTTTCCAGAGAATATCCTCTCTCTTTTCCGCATCCAGGCTGGTCAGAACAGAAACCGGAAGACTGGTGGACACAGAGTATTGAGGGAATCAAAGAGCTGACAGCAGAATGTGATAAGAGTCAGGTTGCAGGTATCAGCTTTGGTGGACAGATGCATGGTCTTGTTATCTTAGATGAAAATGATGAAGTCATTCGTCCGGCAATTCTTTGGAATGACGGAAGAACAACAAAAGAGACTGCTTACTTAAATGAAGTAATCGGAAAAGACAAACTCTCTGAGTATACAGCAAATATTGCATTTGCAGGATTTACTGCACCGAAGATTCTGTGGGTAAAAGAAAATGAGCCGGAGAATTTCAAACGTATCAAAAAAATCATGCTTCCAAAAGACTATCTGGCGTATAAATTATCCGGTACTCACTGCAGTGATATGTCCGATGCATCCGGTATGCTGTTAATGGACGTAAAGAACCGTTGCTGGTCAAAAGAAATGCTTGATATCTGCGGAATCACAGAAGAACAGATGCCGAAACTGTTTGAAAGCTATGAAGTAGTTGGAACATTAAAACCGGAATTAGCAGAAGAACTGGGTATTCCGGCAACCTGTAAGATAGTAGCAGGTGCAGGTGACAATGCAGCAGCCGCAGTTGGAACAGGAACTGTTGGCGATGGAATGTGTAACATTTCCCTTGGAACAAGTGGAACAATCTTTATTTCAAGCAAAGAATTTGGTGTAGACCCACACAATGCACTCCATGCATTTGCTCATGCGGATGGAAATTATCACTTAATGGGATGTATGTTAAGTGCGGCTTCCTGTAATAAATGGTGGATGGATGAAATCATCGGAACAAAAGATTATGCCGGTGAGCAGGCAAAAATTGAAAAACTTGGTGAAAATAATGTATACTTCCTGCCATATCTGATGGGAGAACGCTCTCCTCACAATAATCCAAATGCAAGAGGAACTTTCATTGGTCTTACAATGGACAGCACAAGAGCCGATATGACACAGGCTGTTTTGGAAGGTGTCGCTTTTGCAATCCGTGATTCCTTTGAGGTTGCAAAATCTCTTGGAATTAAGATTGAACGCACAAAAATCTGTGGCGGCGGTGCAAAGAGTCCGTTATGGAAGAAAATGATTGCAAACATCTTAAACATCAAAGTAGATGTAATTGAATCCGAAGAAGGACCGGCACTTGGCGGTGCAATGCTTGCAGCAGTTGCAAACGGAGAGTTTGCTTCTGTAGAAGAGGCAGCAGCTAAGATTGTAAAAGTTATTGATACGGTAGAACCGGAACCGGAACTGGCAGCAAAATATGAAGAAAAATATCAGAAATTTGCTAAAATTTATCCGACTGTAAAAGATTTATTTGGCGAATTACTGTAAAAGATATTCAAATTTGAACGCAGATAAGCATTCCCCCGCTTCAAGTGTGCGAAGCACTAAGCGGTGGAGGGGGGATGCTTCTGTCAGTGGGAGTTGAAAGCTTCCACTGACAGAGCGCAAAGCGACTGCGTTCATGAGCAAGTAGCGAAGAGGATTGCGAATGTCCGCTTTACCGCAGATAAGCATTCCTGCTTCAAATGCACAGAGCATTAAGCTGATTGCGAATGTCCGCTTTAAAGCAAGAGACAGTGTCCAGAAAATTTTTTCTATACGCTGTCTTTTTTTGCGTTGTTTTTACGATGTTAAAGCTATAGTGTAATAGGAAAACATACTTGATTTTGAAAGATAAGAGCGGTATAATAAAAGCCCTGTTAGCAAGAAAAAATTTTACAGAGGAGAAGGAATAAAGACTCCGAGAGTACATAGTTGAATCAGGAGGAAAATATCATGAAGTACGTACTGGATGTGCATACACATACGATTGCAAGCGGACATGCCTATAATACGATTAAAGAAATGGCACAGTCTGCATCAGAAAAAGGGCTGGAGTTGTTGGGAATCACAGAACATGCAATGAAAATGCCGGGAACCTGTCATTCGTTTTATTTTGCAAATTTAAAAATGCTGGAACGAAAGATGTTTGGGGTAGAAATGCTGTTTGGTGTGGAACTTAACATCTTAAATCAAGACGGTAAAGTAGATATGGAAGAAAATCTCTTAAAAAAAATGGATATCGTGATTGCAAGTATGCATATACCTTGTTTTAAGTCTGGTACAAAAGAAGAAAATACACAGACTTATTTAAAAGTTATGGAAAATCCTTATGTGAATATTATCGGGCATCCGGACGATGGAAGATTTCCGGTCGATTATGAACAGCTGGTACTTGGGGCAAAGAAACATCATGTACTTCTGGAAGTGAATAATAACTCGTTAGACCCTCGCTGTACCAGAGAAAATGGGGAAGAGAATGTAAAGACCATGCTTCACTATTGCAAGAAATATGAAGTTCCGGTTGTGGTTGATAGTGATGCACATACAGATGCATTGGTTGGCTGTCATTGTTTTGCAGAAAAGGTAATAAGAGAAATTGATTTTCCGGAAGAGTTGATTGTAAACCGTTCAGTAGAAGAACTGAAAAAATTTCTTAATAAGTAAATTTTGAAAATACTGCTTTACTTTAAAATTTTAGTGTGTTAATATAGGAAGAAGAGAAGTCATATTGGGGTGACAAAAATATACGTTATGATAGGAGAGTTAGAATTATGAGTAAAAAAATTCATACAGAAGCAGTCGATTCTTTATTTGATGCGATTTTATGTTTAAAAGATAGAGAGGAATGTTATACGTTTTTTGAAGATGTATGCACAATCAATGAAATCTTGTCTTTGTCACAGCGTTTTGAGGTAGCAAAGATGCTCAAAGATAAGAGAACTTATCTTGATATTTCCGAAAAGACAGGTGCTTCCACAGCAACCATCAGCCGTGTAAACAGAAGTCTGAACTATGGAAATGACGGATACGAAATGGTATTTAAGCGAATGGCAGAAAAAACAGAAGAATAAAAACAGAAAAGAAAAAGTCAGGAGAGGACCTTTTAAAAATAAAAATGTGTACCTCTCCATTTTTTTGAGAATTTTTACAATTTATTATTTCTTACTGTTCTTATTTTTCGTATCTTTGGGCTGGTTATCTGCCATATCGTCTATAATCTTTTCGATAACCTGTTTTTTAACATACACGTCAAAACTGAGCATACAGATGAAAGAGAATTTTCGGAGAAAATCTTGTTCTTCTTCGGTTGCGTGCTCAAAAGAACTGCAGGCAAGTTTATATTTTTTGGTCACGTCTTTGGCAAGTGGCTCAATCTGCTTAAGTTCTAAGTTCATAATCTCATTATAAAGTTCGGTCATATCCATTGAGCCGTCACCGGAAAAATAATTTTCGGAAATCGGATCAAGCAGGGTCTGGATATCATTGATACATAAAATATTTTTTAAATAATAAATAAAAGTAAGCATTAAAAGATGCTCTTTTGAATATTTCTTTTTGACCGGTGGCGGTAACAGGTTATTTTTGGCATAGTTGTTAATCATGGTTTTCGTCAGGATTTTATCTCCTTCATGTCTTCTTGAAGAAGAAAGATGACTCTCCATAAATGTCGTTACCTGATCCATATATAAATCAATTTCCGGAATTTCTTCAGGTTTAATATAAGAAATACGAGAAATGCTCTCAAGAATACTATTGAGCATGTCTTTTGTGTCAATTGTCATTTTATCACCTCTATGCTATATTATATAGTTTTCAAAACTATTTGTAAACGAATTTCTGTAAAATTTTCACGCTTGAAGCCGGTAAGGGGAGTATGGTATATTGTAGAAACAGGTGACACTGAAAAATAATCTTAAAGAAGGTGCAGGTTTATGAGTATATATGATACCTTAAATCCGGAACAGAAAGAAGCTGTCTTACAGACGGAAGGTCCGGTTTTAATTTTAGCAGGCGCCGGTTCTGGAAAGACCCGTGTGCTGACCCATCGAATTGCATATCTGATCGATGAAAAAGGAATTAATCCATGGAATATCATGGCGATTACATTTACGAATAAGGCAGCAGGTGAAATGAGGGAACGAGTGGATAAGATTGTGGGATTTGGCTCAGAAAGCATCTGGGTTTCAACCTTTCACTCAAGCTGTGTGCGAATTTTAAGAAGATACATAGATCGCTTAGGCTATGAAAATAATTTTACGATTTATGATACCGATGATCAGAAAAGTCTGATGAAAGAAGTCTGCAAAAAGCTGAATATTGACACGAAAATCTATAAAGAACGTGCGATTTTAGGTGCAATTTCTTCTGCAAAGGATAATCTGGTTGGTCCGGAAGAATACGAAAAAAGTGTGATGGACGATTACGGCCGGAAAAAAATTGCAATGGCGTATACAGAGTATCAGAAAGAATTAAAGAAAAACAATGCATTGGACTTTGATGATTTGATTGTAAAAACTGTTGAATTGTTCCAGAGCTGTCCGGATGTGCTGGATTCTTATCAGGAAAGATTTAAGTATATTATGGTAGACGAATATCAGGATACGAACACAGCGCAATTTAAGTTTGTCAGTCTTTTAGCCGGCAAGTATCAGAATTTATGTGTTGTTGGTGATGACGATCAGTCCATCTATAAGTTCCGTGGTGCAAATATCGGAAATATTCTTGGATTTGAGAAGGTATTTCCAAGAGCAAAAGTAATTAAACTGGAGCAGAATTATCGTTCCACAAAAACAATCCTTGAGGCTGCCAATCAGGTCATTCACAATAATATTGGAAGAAAAGCAAAAACGCTTTGGACCGATAATGAAATCGGTGAACCCGTGCATTACCGCCAGTTTATGAATGGTTATGAAGAGGCAGAATATATCGCAGGAGACATTAGTAAAAGGGTTCGTGAGGGAGAATGTGAATATAAAGACTGCGCAATTCTATATCGAACCAATGCGCAGTCACGTATGTTTGAAGAAAAATTTTTGATGGCAAATATTCCATACAGACTGGTAGGGGGCGTAAACTTCTATGCACGTAAGGAAATCAAAGATTTGCTGGCATATTTAAAAACTGTAGATAATGCCAGAGATGACCTTGCAGTGCGTCGTATTATCAACGTGCCAAAGAGAGGAATTGGTGCTGCAAGTCTCTCTAAAGTGCAGGATTTTGCAGACCAGAACGGAATTGGATTCTATGATGCTTTGCAAAGAGCAGATGAAATTACAACACTTGGACGTGCAGTATCTAAAATTACACCATTCGTAACCTTTATTCAGAGCTTAAGAAGCAAATTGGACTATATCAGTCCGTCTGAATTATTGAAAGATATTATTGACGAAACCGGATATGTGACAGAACTTCAGGCAGAAAAAACAGAAGAAGCGGAATCTCGAATCGAAAACATCGATGAATTGATTACAAAAGTGGTGAGTTATGAAGAAGAATGTGAAGCAAATAATGAGGAAATCAGTTTAAGCGGTTTCTTGGAAGAAGTGGCATTGATTGCGGATATTGACACGGTAGATGGAGATGATAATCGTGTACTTCTAATGACTCTTCACAGTGCAAAAGGTCTGGAATTTCCTTATGTATATCTGGCAGGAATGGAAGATGGCGTATTCCCAAGTTACATGACTATTGTGTCAGATGACCCGACTGAAATCGAAGAAGAAAGACGACTCTGCTATGTTGGAATCACAAGAGCGATGAAAGATTTAACTCTGACCTGTGCACAGCAGAGAATGATTCGTGGAGAAACCCAGTATAATAAGCCGTCCAGATTTATCCGTGAAATTCCGAAGGAATTAGTAGACCTTGGAAAAAATTTCAAAGAAAGAAAAGTAAAAGAAATTCCGCTTCCAAAAGGCTACCAGCAGATGAAAAAAGCAATCAAAGAGCCGGCATTTATGCAGAAAAAATTTGAGGTAAAAAAAGCATCCAGCCTTTCTTATGATGTGGGAGATACTGTCAAACATATCAAATTTGGAACTGGTGTGGTAAAATCCATTATTGATGGTGGAAGAGATTACGAAGTAACGGTAGATTTTGAAAAAGCAGGCATAAAAAAGATGTTTGCATCCTTTGCAAAATTAAAGAAATTATAACATTATTTTAACCAAATCAAGTAAGTCCCCTGCTTCAATTGCGAAAAGCAATAA
>ERZ791864.2117-NODE-2117-length-11046-cov-2.604677_pt1 | contig 11046 bp, 5 predicted proteins | sample MGYA00510282_ERZ791864 | MGnify/ENA primary metagenome ERZ791864 (study PRJEB30046, sample SAMN00792087) | human gut metagenome | study: EMG produced TPA metagenomics assembly of the A metagenome-wide association study of gut microbiota in type 2... | reverse complement strand
GATAATCCCAATAAGGAGTGGGAGTGTTGAAGATTACGTCGTCTTTCTTTTGGTCGCCTAATCCCCAACCGTCGAGGATCATTAAAAGGGCTTTCTTACTCATAATATTTCAATATTTAAATTATCACTCTGATTTTCCGGCTGCAAAGGTACAAAAAAGATGATTACCTGAACGTTTAATCTATGTTAAGTTGCAGAGTAAAAGAATACAAGGCTATGGATATTTTCCTTACTTTGTAAGGATAGTATTAAACACGTTCATCAAAAAACTATTATTATGAAAGCAACCTTATTCTGCATTTTACTTGTATTATCGGGCATACTAAGTGCACAAACAATCGACAATCCTCCTTTCAAAGCCCGTTCGGGAAGTATCTCCAACATTACCCGCATAGAACGTACTCCAGAAAGTACACGAGTATACATACATGCTATTTTTCGTCCGCACTGGTGGATTAAAGAAAAAGGAACAAGTTACCTGGAAGATGCAACCACCGGAAAGAAATATAAGTTTAAAGGTGCAGAAGGTATCGAAATCAATAAAGAAGTATATATGCCTGATTCCGGTGAAAAAGACTACGTGCTTATTTTCGAACCCCTGCCTGAAGAAACTCAAACGATCCACCTTCTCAGCCCGACTAATTATGAAGGGAATACATACGATATTTCCTTGATTCCGCAGAAAGGAAAGAATACTCCTCCACTAGCTGCCGTCAAGGGTAACTGGTTCAAGACAGACGGCTCCGGTCAGTGGGAATACGGAATTTACGATTCAATCACGATCATGAATAATCGGATATACACCAATGAAAGTATCCGCAAGAAAGGGAAACGAATTGAGATGACCGTTAAAGACAAACAACATGGGACTATCCGTACATTGTTGATAACCCCGCAAAAGAGTGGCAACTGTATTATAAAAACAGACCAAACAAATGAATTATCGTATACCCGCCAAAAGGCTGCCATAAGCACAATAGAGCCGGACAATGGTTTTCAACAGTTCTTCCGTAAAGATACCGCCTGTCTGCAAGGATATATCGATGGCTACGACCCGCGTTTGGGATTCGAGACAGGACTTGTTTATCTATCAAATGAACTCACCCGTGAAGATTATCCTACTGTTGTGCAAATAGATAAAGACGGAAGTTTTACATGCAAGTTCGTTATTCATCATCCGGTAGAGCAATCATTAACCCTCAACAATGACTGGATTCCATTCTATATTGAGCCTGGACAAACTCTCACCATGTACATTGACTGGGAAGCAATCATGGCTCGAAGCCGTGCACGCGATCATTATTTTCCGATTAACAATATAGCATATATGGGACCGACAGCTCCCTTCTCCTATATACTATCCGATTTTAGCAAGTCTATTCCTTATCGGTACGAAGATTTATCCAAATCACAAAAGACACTTACTCCCAACCAATACAAGGAACACATGAGACCTATCATCGCACAATGGAAACATATTGCCGATTCCGTATGCCGGGTCTACCACCCCTCCCTGAAGGCAGTTTGCCTGATTAAAAACAAGGTAAAACTGCAAACAGGAAATGCATTCTTCGATTTTGCAATGAGCAGGGATTATTATGCCAAACAAGATACGGCCAATCAAGCCTTGAAAGTAAAGGAAGATGATTCGTATTACGATTTCCTAAAAGAGATGCCACTTGACGATAAAACAATTCTCGCAGATGAGAAAGCGGACGTCTTCACCAATCGCTTTGAATTTATGGCTCCCCTCCGAAAAGCTTATTCGGACGAAGTCGAAGGATCGGTGGAGATTCCTTTTACTTACCCAGAAAAGCCTCTCTTGACATTCCTGAAAGAAAAAGGAGTGAAACTTAATGCTGAACAAGAAGCGATAAGGCAAAAACAGGAAAAACTTGCCGGACAAGAAATAAAAATAACGCTTGCAGAACTTCAAGAAGATGACAGGAAGACCAGTGCTCTATTTAAACAAGAAGAAAAACTGGTAAAAGAATACATGGACTATATCAATAAACAGAAACCTTCTCAAAAAGAAAAGTCACAGCAAGAAGAAGATAGGGCCAGCATAGCAATGGAACAGAAATATGAAGAGAAGAAAAATGCCATTATCGCCCGGCTATGCAATACTCCCAATCCTCTGCTCTGGCAAATAGCCAAAGTACGCCGTCTCACTTATGACCTACAAAATATAAAAACAAAAACAATTGCCCGTGAATATATAGACAGCCTCAAGCAAGAATTTACTGCCCCCTTCTTAGTTGCCGAAACTGAACAATTGTTTGAAAATGCTTATCCTTCGGAAGATGCTAAATCATACCAACTCCCGGAAGGCAAAGCAACCGACATTTTCCGCAATATCATCAAGAATCATCCGGGAAAAGTACTATTTGTTGACTTTTGGGCCACTAGCTGCGGGCCTTGCCGTAGCGGAATAGAAGCAACAGCAGACTTGCGCAAGAAGTACAAAGATCATCCGGAGTTCCAGTTTATTTATATCACCGGAGAAAGAGAATCTCCGGCAGGAGCTTACAAACAATATGTCGAAAAGCATCTGAAAGGAGAAGCAAGTTATTATGTCACCGGAACGGAATATAATTACCTGCGCCAACTTTTCCATTTCAACGGCATTCCTCATTACGAACTCGTAGAGAAAGACGGCAGTATCTCCAATGAAAAATTAAGTAGTTACAGTATCGGACAATATTTGAAGAAACGTTTCGGTACTTCCGAACCTTCGGAAACAGAGCAGCACGCAGAGTAAGTGCGGACTGCAAACAGTAGAAATTCGAAAAAAACGGTGCAAAAGAATGGAAGCCAGCTTGATTTTCCGTACCTTTGCACCGCTTTTACATTAAAATCATAGAAATATGGACGATTCAAACCCGCGAACGTGCACAACTAGTATTAATTAAAGCGAACAGAGTCATTGAAATCTGATGTCTCTGCTCGTGCTAAACAAACGAAAGGAGACAATAAGATGAGAACGTATCTTTATTGTGAGGCCGGCTTTGTGGAAAAAGCACAATGGCTTCCTAATAGCTGGGTAAACGTAGTATGCCCGAACAATGATGACTTTGAATTTCTGACTAAAACACTCAACGTACCCGAATCATTTCTTGATGACATAGCCGACACGGATGAACGTCCGCGTACGGATACGGAAGGTAACTGGCTGTTAACGATCCTGCGTATCCCTGTGCAAAACAAGCAGAACGGAAGCCTGCCTTTCGCCACTGTACCTATCGGCATAATCACAAACAACGAGATTATAGTATCCGTATGTTACCATAACACCGATTTACTACCGGATTTCATCGAACATACCCGTAGGAAAGGTATTGTAGTCCGTAATAAACTCGATCTGATTCTCCGGTTGATTTACTCTTCCGCCGTATGGTTCCTGAAATATCTAAAACAAATCAATATAGATATCAGTGCAGCAGAGAAGGAGTTGGAACGCAGCATCCGTAATGAAGACCTGCTCCGTCTGATGAGATTGCAGAAAACCTTGGTTTACTTCAACACCTCCATTCGTGGCAATGAAGTGATGATAGGTAAACTTAAGACTATTTTCCAGGATACGGATTTTCTGGATAAAGAGTTAGTGGAAGACGTTATCATCGAATTGAAACAAGCACTCAATACGGTGAACATTTACAGCGACATTCTCACTGGGACAATGGACGCCTTCGCCTCCATTATCTCAAACAATGTGAACACTATCATGAAACGTATGACCAGCTTGTCTATCGTCTTAATGCTCCCTACATTGATTGCCAGTTTTTATGGCATGAACGTAGATATTCATCTGGAAGAAGTGCCCTTTGCTTTTTCTTTGATTGTACTCTTCTCTATCGGATTGTCCACGCTGGCGTTTGTGATATTCAGAAAGATCAAATGGTTCTAACATACAAAAGCCTGTCATCTACTATTGAGTAAATGACAGGCTGTAATTTAATAATACGTTTTTTCTTCTATAGAGAATTAATTAAAAGAGAATGTTTAGAGAGAGAAATTATTTTTTATCCTTGTTTACTTTTTCTTCCACCCAACGGAATAGAAATTCCAACAAATCCATTAACAGTGTTAGAGTTCTTTCCTAAGAACATATAGTCGGTTCCGAGGAACAACGGCCCTAATTTCAGACCAAGACCGAAAGATTTTCCTGCTGACTGAATGGCAGAATAGCTAAGTGCAACGTTAAACCAGCTTTTCGGACGATAATTTGCAGAGAATGTCAACTCTGTAAGAGCGTCAGGTTGTACAAAACGAGTGGTAGACAATACACCAACAGCTAATTTGTTATTGAAGAAACCGTATTCTGCACCCAACACCAATGTAGAAGCCAGACGGGACTTACGAGATTCTTTTGCATCACCTACTTCGAGTTGCAACATATCATAGTCGAGTACATCACCGTTAGTTACACGATCCATATACCCTTGAGTATCATCCTGCAACTGTTTTACTGCATTCACCACAGATGTTTCAGGATTAGCGGGATCGACCATTGCTGCATAAGTACTTCCTTTAATATCAATAGGATCCGGATTGGCTGACGCAATCTTCGTACTTGATTTTGACCAAGAGATAAAACCTAAGTCAAGAATAGATGCAGATACAGTCAGATTATCCAATATTTTATAAGAAGCACCCAAATCAATACCAAAACCGTAACCAGCGATACCCAATTTGCCACTATCAAATTCGAAGTCTGTTACATAATCCTTACCCTCTTCTTCTTGTAATTCCAAACCTTTGAAAGAACTCTTCAATTCTGCACCAACATTCAAATTTGCATGGTAATTATCAAATTTTGCTTTCAATTCAGTAGCTTGTTTAATAGCTTCTTCTGGGCTTAAGCCACTCCAATAATTTCCATCTGACCACTTTGCAATCTCTGCATCACTGGGCAGATTAGCACTCATTGCCACATTTTTGAGTTTTAACTCCATATTACCGATACCCAACAAAGCTTTCACTCTGGCACCGACTGTCAAACGACTGTTAATCTGACGTGAGAGTCCTAAACCAATTTCAGTATAAGCATTGATATTCAATTGCTGACCACTGATATCATAGTTACTGTTTCTCCAGTTTTCTTCAACAGTCTCCATCTCATTCAGGAAAGTAAACATAGATTTAGTCAAGTTCGCACCAATATCGGTACGAAGGCCAATGTTGAACGACCAGAAGTTCTTTCCTTTGTACCAACCGGCGGAAAGGATTTCCGTACTAAAGTTCACATTCAACTTATTGTTATCTTTCAGCCGGTTCATGAAATCCGGTTTCGTATAGAAATCATCTCCGTCATCAATAATATCAATAATATCCTGATATCCTAATGAAGTAGACCCCACGGTTGCATTAACTGCACCAACCACCGGAAGATTGAAGTAACCTTTAGTCGGCGTCAAAGCCGGATTCAGCTGTTGACGATAATGCGTACCTTCCATAAAATAAGAAGTACGCAAGAACTGTGCATTTGCAGGAAGTGCACAAACTAACATAATGAAAAATACCCCAATGAGCTTAGTAGAGCTTAGTAGCTTGTTCGTTGCCATGATTTTAAACTTTTTAATTCTTATTATTGTTTGCAAATATATAGCATTTCAATAACAATTAAAAGCACGAAGCAACACTTTTTTAGCCTAAACAGAACAATTCAAGCACTAAACAGGCTAAAATCGTGCTTATACTGCAAAAAAATGTAGAAAATATAATTTAAGAAAGGAACAACGGGAATTAAAAGTCCAAAGAAAGTTGTTCACCTCCCAACAAATTGAACGTCATCCGATGATAAGGAGTTGTTCCATGTTCGGCAATGGCGGCACGGTGTTTTTTGGTAGGATACCCTTTATTACGGTTCCAGTCATAATAGGGATACTCTTCGTGGAGACGGTTCATATAATCATCACGATACGTTTTGGCCAGAATAGATGCAGCAGCTATCGAAAGGTATTTTCCATCGCCTTTGATTACCGTGGTATGCGGGATACCGGGATATTTATTGAACCGGTTTCCGTCAATGAGCAGGTGTTCGGGACGGGTGGACAGTTGATCGACAGCACGATGCATGGCCAGGAAAGAAGCACGCAGGATATTTATCTCATCTATCTCTTCAGGTGAAACAATACCCACCGCCCATGCTATCGCTTCACGTTCTATTACCTCACGCAGAGCATAACGTTGTTTCTCCCTCAGTTGCTTGGAGTCATTCAGTAACTCATTCTTAAAATCTTTCGGAAGAATGACGGCAGCAGCATAGACAGAACCCGCCAAACAGCCGCGGCCTGCCTCATCGCATCCTGCTTCTATCAGATTCTCATTTAAATAAGGTAATAGCATCTTTATCGTTTTTATCTCTGCAAAGGTAAATGAAATAAAAAAGGAGACCTAGATTCCGGTCTCCATTTTCTTATCTTTTTAACACAAAATCCTTAGAACAGACCCCAGGCAACCGTAAGTCCTGCCATTACAATGGCTACCATGCTCATAAGCTTTATCAATATATTCAAGCTCGGACCGGAGGTATCTTTAAACGGGTCGCCCACCGTATCGCCCACCACCGTTGCCTTATGAACCTCACTTCCTTTTCCTCCGAAATTGCCTTCTTCCACATATTTCTTTGCATTATCCCAGGCACCACCGGCATTTGCCATAAAGATAGCGAGCACGAAACCGCTGCTCAAACCACCGATCAACAAACCAAGCACACCGGGAACACCGAAGACAAGTCCCGTAAAGATAGGGGCAATGATAGCAATCAATGAAGGAACCACCATTTCGCGCTGTGCCCCCTTCGTAGAGATTTCCACACAACGTTCGTAGTCCGGTTCGGCTTCTCCCGTCAGGATACCTTTTATTTCACGGAACTGACGGCGCACTTCGTCCACCATGTGTCCTGCCGCACGTCCCACGGCATTCATGGTCAGCCCGCAGAACAGGAAAGCCATCATAGAACCGAGGAACATCCCCGAAAGTACCTTCGGATTCATCAGGTTCACTTCATAATAGTTCATGAAGTCAATGAAAGTAGCATTTGCCACACTGATTGTATTTCCGTCCGAGAAAGTCAGATCCATATTGCCGAGACGAGTCAGTCCGATACGGATTTCTTCAATATAAGAAGCGAGCAAAGCCAATCCCGTCAAGGCAGCAGAACCAATCGCAAAACCTTTTCCGGTTGCGGCAGTCGTGTTTCCGAGAGAATCGAGCGCATCGGTACGTTTGCGGACTTCTTCACCCAAACCGGACATTTCCGCGTTTCCGCCTGCGTTATCCGCAATCGGGCCGTAAGCGTCCGTTGCCAAAGTGATTCCCAGCGTAGAAAGCATACCGACGGCAGCAATGCCGATTCCGTACAACCCCATACCGATATTGGCAAAATCGCCGGCAGCAGCCAGTAGATAAGAAGCAATGATACCCACCACAACTGCAATAACGGGGATAGCCGTAGAAAGCATTCCCAGACCGATACCGGAAATGATGACCGTAGCAGGTCCCGTCTTCCCGCTTTCACTCAACTTCTGAGTAGGACGATAGGATTGAGAAGTATAATATTCAGTAGAACGGCCTATCACAATGCCGACAAGCAGGCCGACGACCACCGCACAGGAGATCCAAACCCAGTTCTGCAACTGCAAAAGCCACAGGATAAAGAAAGTAGCAACGACGATAAGTACAGAACTGAGGTTTGTACCGAACGCCAGCGAACCAAGCAGATCTTTCATCTTCGCATTCTCTTTGGTACGGACGGCGAAGATACCTATAATAGAAAGGATAATCCCGACAGCCGCAATCAACATCGGAGCAATAACCGCTTTGAACTGCATAGCCGTGTCCGAAGAATGAATAAAGGCGGCAGCACCAAGCGCGGCAGTTGCCAGGATCGAACCGCAATAAGATTCGTACAAGTCGGCTCCCATGCCGGCCACGTCACCCACGTTGTCACCTACGTTATCGGCAATAGTGGCAGGGTTGCGCGGGTCGTCTTCGGGGATTCCGGCCTCTACCTTACCTACAAGGTCGGCCCCCACATCGGCAGCTTTCGTATAGATACCACCGCCGACACGGGCGAAGAGTGCCTGAGTGGAGGCCCCCATACCGAAAGTAAGCATGGTGGTAGTGATTACACAGAGTTTATGAGTCGGTGTCAGTGCGTCAGCAGGAATCACTTCGTTCAGCAACAAATACCAGAAAGAAATGTCGAGCAGGCCGAGACCGACTACGACAAGTCCCATTACCGCACCGCTCCGAAAGGCAATCCTCAATCCGGCATTCAGCGAACCGCGTGCCGCATTGGCTGTACGGGCTGATGCATAAGTTGCCGTTTTCATCCCCAGAAAACCGGAAAGGCCGGAAAAGAAACCACCCGTCAGGAAAGCGATAGGCACCCAAGCATTCTGAACGTGGAAACCGTAGGCCATGATTGAAAACAAAATGACCAGCCCCAGAAACACCCAGCCTACAATCTTGTATTGCTGTTTCAGGTAAGACATAGCGCCTTTGCGCACAGCAGCGGCAATTTTTATCATTTGGGGAGTACCTTCACTCTCTTTCATCATTTGCTTATGGAAGTAATAAGCAAAGCAGAGGGCTAACACGGAAGCGGCCAGAAAAGAATGCTATCCATAGGATTAATTTTTAAAGGGTTTACGGAGGCTAAAAGTATGAAAATCAAACGAAAAAAGCAAGTAAGTAAGATTATTTTTTGAACAGTAGATGTACTCACTTTAATTGCCATGTCATTCCTCTCTTTCCGGCAAGCAGCTTGTCGGAGGGTTTGTTAAGTGGGACTTTATGGGAAGAGAAGCCGGTATAGTTTGATTGGAATACCGGTATAGTTAGGTTGGAGCACCGCTTTAGTTAGTCTGCCACGGTCGTGGAGAGTTCTTTCCACAGGCGTGACGAGATATTACCACGGGTGTGACGAATACTCTCCACGGCCGTGGCAAATTAACACTATCGGTATTCCGACAGAACAATACCTACCGGATAACAGATGTATAGCGGGTGTATAAGCTATGTTTAACGGTGACTTATTTACCGTAGAATTTAGTGTCAGCATCAAAATCTGGCCCGTACATCATAAATTATCATTATCTTTGAGCGTTTTTATGCCTGCAAACTAACTAATACCCAATAATTATTACTCAAAACAACATGAAGAAACTATTTCTACTACTAATGGCTTTGTTTACCTTGGCACAAGTGAAAGCCCAGGAAAAGAGTGTTATCCAAATCTCAACGGACAACACAGACCTAATCCTTCAAGTAGCCCCTAACGGCCGACTTTATCAGGCTTATCTGGGTGACAAACTACTAAATGAGCAAGATATCAAGCACTTTTCGCCTTATGTAAAAGGTGGCAGTGACGGCAGTGTTTCTACACGCGGCTGGGAAGTCTATCCGGGTTCCGGTGCCGAAGACTATTTCGAACCGGCTGTGGCTATCACTCACAGCGACGGAAATCCAAGTACGATTCTCCGCTATGTATCTTCCGAGCAGAAGGCCGTGACAGGGGGAACAGAGACAATTATCAACCTCAAAGACGACCAATATCCGGTAGAGGTAACTCTGCACTACATCGCTTATCCGAAAGAAAACGTCATCAAGACATGGAGCGAAATCAAGCACAACGAGAAGAAACCCGTCACCCTGTGGCGCTATGCTTCCACAATGCTTTATTTCTCCGACTCCAAGTATTTCCTAACCGAGTTCAGCAGCGACTGGGCCAAAGAAGCTCAAATGAGCAGCCAGCAGTTACAGTTCGGAAAGAAAGTAATCGACACCAAGTTGGGCAGCCGTGCCGCCATGCATACACATCCGTTCTTCGAACTGGGATTCGGACAATCGGCACAGGAAACACAAGGCCGCGTGATGCTGGGTACGATCGGCTGGACCGGTAACTTCCAGTTTACATTCGAAGTAGACAACGTTGGTAACCTGCGCGTAATCCCTGCCATTAACCCTTATGCATCTGATTATGAATTGAAAGCGAACGAAGTATTCACGACTCCCGAATTTATGTTCACTTTCAGCAATAACGGAACGGGCGAGGCCAGCCGCAACCTTCACGCCTGGGCTCGCAACTATCAGCTGAAAGACGGACAAGGTGACCGCCTCTCCCTGTTGAACAACTGGGAAAACACCTACTTCAAATTCGACGAACAACTCCTTTCCGAACTAATGAAAGAGGCCAAACATCTTGGGGTAGATATGTTCCTGCTCGATGACGGCTGGTTTGGCAACAAGTATCCGCGCAACAGCGACAATGCCGGACTAGGCGATTGGGAAGCAATGAAATCCAAACTGCCCGGCGGTATCCCTGCTCTTGTGAAATCCGCTAAAGAAGCCGGAGTGAAGTTCGGCATCTGGATTGAGCCGGAAATGGTCAACCCGAAAAGCGAACTCTTTGAAAAGCACCCCGACTGGGCTATCACCCTGCCGAACCGCAAGACTTATTACTATCGTAACCAACTGGTTCTCGACCTCAGCAACCCGAAAGTGCAGGACTTTGTGTTCGGCGTAGTCGACAACATCCTGACTGAGAATCCGGAAGTTGCCTATTTCAAGTGGGACTGCAACTCACCGATCACCAACGTCTATTCTCCCTACCTGAAAAACAAACAGGGACAACTTTATATCGACCATGTACGCGGCATATACAATGTACTCAAACGTGTGAAAGAGAAATATCCCAATACACCGATGATGCTCTGCTCCGGTGGCGGCGCACGTTGCGACTACGAGGCCCTGAAATATTTCACAGAATTCTGGTGCAGTGACAATACCGACCCGATAGAACGTCTGTTTATCCAATGGGGATTCTCACAAATCTTCCCTTCCAAAGCGATGTCTGCACACGTGACTAGCTGGAACAAGAAGACAAGCGTGAAATTCCGTACCGATGTAGCCAGTATGTGTAAACTGGGCTTCGACCTCGGACTGAAAGAGTTGAATGCGGACGAACTGACTTACTGCCAGAATGCAGTTGCCAACTGGACGCGTCTGAAGAAAGTGATTCTGGATGGTGACCAGTAC
>ERZ791864.2107-NODE-2107-length-11066-cov-3.393061_pt1 | contig 11066 bp, 8 predicted proteins | sample MGYA00510282_ERZ791864 | MGnify/ENA primary metagenome ERZ791864 (study PRJEB30046, sample SAMN00792087) | human gut metagenome | study: EMG produced TPA metagenomics assembly of the A metagenome-wide association study of gut microbiota in type 2... | reverse complement strand
TATAGCTGCCTTCTGCTTTCAGCATGGCAGGGAATACGATGCAGTGGAACACGATATTGTCTTTTCCGATAAAATGGATCAAACGGGTTTCGGGATCTTTCCACCATGTCTCCCAGCTGTCCGGAAGAAGTTCTTTCGTGTTGGAGATGTAGCCGATAGGCGCGTCGAACCAAACGTAGAGCACTTTTCCTTCTGCGCCTTCCACGGGAACAGGGATACCCCAGTCGAGGTCACGGCTTACGGCGCGTGGTTGCAACCCCATGTCGAGCCAGCTTTTGCATTGTCCGTACACGTTCGGGCGCCATTCTTTATGGTCTTCCAGAATCCATTTGCGCAGCCAGCCTTCGTGCTTGTCGAGGGGGAGATACCAGTGTTTGGTTTCTTTCATCACCGGTTTGCTGCCACTAATGGCGCTTTTCGGGTTGATAAGGTCTGTCGGTGAGAGTGAAGTACCGCACTTTTCGCATTGGTCGCCATAGGCACCTTCCGAGTGGCAGTGAGGACATTCGCCGGTGATATAACGGTCGGCAAGGAATGTTTTTGCTTCCTCGTCGTAATATTGTTCGGATGTTTTTTCGATAAACTCGCCCTTGTTGTATAATGTTTTGAAGAAATCCGAAGCCAGTTGGTGGTGCGTCGGTGAAGTGGTACGGCTATACACATCGAAGGAGATGCCGAATTCTTCGAATGATTTCTTTATCAGCGTATGGTAACGGTCTACCACATCCTGCGGAGTGATTCCTTCTTTTTTGGCGCGGATCGTGATAGGCACTCCGTGTTCGTCCGAACCGCCGATAAATAATACATCTTCTTTCTTTAACCGCAGATAGCGCACATAGATATCTGCCGGTACGTATACACCGGCCAAATGACCGATGTGGACAGGTCCGTTCGCATACGGCAGGGCCGATGTGACGGTGGTTCTTTTGAATTTCTTTTCCATTATATAGCGTGATTTTATTGTTTTCTGCTTTGCAATGTGCAAAGATAATGACTTTTCACCATGGATTACATGGATTAACACAGATTATTTCACTTAAAATACTTTTTCATCCTGACGAAAACTTACATCATCATATGCCTGCGTATAGAGAACTTCACTATTGCCATTGCATTGATCGCCGCAAACGGTATATCCATTGGTTCATGGTGGGTGTTGTAGCTCACCAGTTTGATGCATCCTTCCTTTTCGGACCGGTTGGCATACTTCACCGCCAGATACTCGTCTCCGTCGATCATGAACGAAACCAGGTATATTTCCCCGTAAATAACGCTCTCGAAGCTGTTTATCTCCTTATATCCGATGATGTCCCCCGATTTCAGTATGGGGTACATACTGTCCCCGTTGACGTAGACCGCCCCGTCGCAGGCGGATATGTTCGGAATCCGTATTTTCCCCAAGGCATACTGGTGCTTGTTGGTGAACAGCGTCTTCAGGTTTGCCGCCGCCGTGATGTCGTATAGTGTCACGCTGCGGTCGTCAACCGGTTCGGCTGTTTTGGGATTGTGAATTATCTGCACCTCCCCTTGTGCCAGTTCGCTTTCGCAAAATCTCGACTGGTGTTTCGGGTTGCCTTTTCCCAACAATAGCCAGTTGTAGTCTACCGTATTTCCTAATTTGTTGAGCAGCAGGCGGAAATCTATACTGTTCCGTGCAGCCCAGTTGGTGACTGTCGCTCTTGAAACTCCCAGGAATTCAGCCAGTTCGCTGTCCCTCTTCAGGTTTAATGCCTGCTTGGCACGTTTGATGATGCCGGGTACATCCAGATTTGTATCCATTTTGTTAGCATTTAATTTTGATGTAAAAAATCATAAACGTATTAGTTGCTCATTAATAATCCGTTATCTGTTTTTTAAGAATTAATTTCTAAAACCGTATGTTTTCTTTATGAAAACTTATTTATCTTTGTAGCGGTGAAATTACAAATATGTTTCAAAAATATAAATTAAAAACAGAATAGCCATGAAAAACGCAGAAAAGTTTCCGAAAGGTTGCAGAAAAGTTCGTCCCCCGGCCTTGCATCCCCTTTGTATCACTGCTCCGGTAGCTATATATATACACTGTGATGAATATATAGATTCACCATGGTAAGCATATATGTCCACCATGTCGGACATACATCTCCGGCAAATAAACAACTTTTTTCTCAGAATTTAAATCAAAATTATCATTATGAAAACAACATTATCTTTATCGACAAAACAATCTACATCCAGCAGTATTTGCAAGAGTTGTAAACGTGAGCTTCCGTTGGAGTCCTTCTATATGAACAAAAAAACGCAGTCTCCGGATAAATATTGCAAGGAGTGTCGCAAATCTCTGAGCCGAAGGCAATACGGCAGTGGTAAGAAACTTCCCCATTGCTCTTTGTCCGGTGGACGAGTTTCCTATCCGGTCATAACACAGACTGAGGACCGGGAAACACGTCTCCGGCTTATTCTGCACGCCCTTGAGGTAGTGAGGCTTAGCATGGAACGCAAAAAGGCGGGAATGCAGGAAGAAGCCTTGCTGTAAAAGCGGGTTTTTTATATTGAGTATTTATCAAAAAACAGAATTATTATGGCAAGAATAAAGAAAAAGGGATTGGATTATTTCCCGCTGAATACGGATTTTATTCACGACCGTGCCGTCCGCCGCCTGATGAAGCGTGAGGGTGACTCCGCGCTTGGCATTCTGGTGGAAATCCTGTCGTATATCTATGCGGGCGAGGGGTATTATGTCCGTGCGGACCGTTTGTTTTACGAAGACCTCTCGGCGGGTCTGTACGAGAAGAGTGCTGATGACGTGGAACGTATCGTCCGTCTGGCGGTGGAATACGGACTGTTCGACGCGGTTCTTTTTGAGCGTAGCTGCATCCTGACTTCCGTCGAAATACAACGGCAGTATCTTTTCAGTACCCGTCGCCGCAGCATTTCACATCTGGAAGTCGGGTATTGCCTGCTTGCAGATGATGAACCGGCTGATAATAAGGTTGATGCAAAAGGAACGCCGGCTGTGAAAAGTGAAAAACAGGGGCATGGAGAAGGCATTACGAGGGGTGATAATGTAACATTTATCCCTGAAAATGTAACATCAGGTACACATAGCACATCAGAGCATAGCGTAGCACAGCAAAGCAAAGAACAACCCCACTTCAATTCTCCCCTGGAAACGGCAGGGGAGAAGGCGGAGGGGAAGAAGATTGGGAAGGAGGAGATTTCTTCCGGAAGTTCCTGCGGGCGGGATGTTTCCGGTTCGGGGAAACGGAAAAAGTGGACGCAGGAGACTGTCGATGCCCTTCTTCCGCCGTCTGACGGGACATCGCGTAACTATGCGGGGCTGCTCGATAATCTCCGTAGCTACGGTATCCCGCCTTCAGAACAGTATGCGATTATCCTTAAAAGTAATTTCGGGGCTATCGGCGGTGCGATCTGGCGTGGGATTGCCACGTTGCGTGGCAGTGGAGGCAAGATAAAACTTCCCGGACGTTATCTTTTAAGTGTTGTAAGCAGGAAGGAAGAAGCTGCTGTTTCTTGATTTTCGGTCACTTATGCCGGTTAAGAATTTAGTTAAGACACATATTGAAAATCACTTGTATATGAAATGTAACTATTGTATCTTTGTAGTGTCGATAAGCTTATAGACAAGACTAAACTAAATTTATTAACACAAAAACAAATTTGATTATGCCAGTATTGTATGGTCCATTTCAGTCCGTTCTGAAAGACAAAAACGGAGAACAACTATTCTATCCCCGTGTGTTGCGCACAGGTAATGTAAGTACTTCACAGATCTCTAAAGAGATAGCGGCTTATTCCTCCCTTTCTCCGGGTGATGTGAAAAACACGCTGGACAACCTGGTGACGGTAGTCAGCCAGCATCTTCAATCCTCGGAGAGTGTGACGCTTGACGGTTTCGGAACTTTCCGTCTGGTGATGAAGTCGAACGGTAAAGGTGTGAAAACTGTGGACGACGTGTCTGCCGCCCAAGCTTCACTGACAGTTCGCTTTCTTCCCTGTTCCACCCGTCATTTGGATGGCACTATGGCCACCCGTTCGCTAGTGACAGGCGCCCGGTGTGTCCGTTTCGACCGTGCCGATACCTCTGCTTCCGGTGAAGGAGAGGGTGGCAAGCCCGAAGGCGGCGGTTCCGGCGGAGTGACACCGGATCCGTCGGTATGATTCTCCGGCACAACACAGATTCAAACGACTAAACTAAACGAAGTATTCTGCTGAACGGCAGGTGCTTAACTGAACTATTAATTATTCACTAATTATGCGAACTATCAATTTGTTCGTGGTGCATTGCAGCGCTACGAGGGAGGATTGTACACTCTCCCCTGAAGCTTTGGACGTGATGCATCGGCGTCGCGGATTCAACGGAACAGGCTACCACTACTACATCCGCAAGGACGGAACGTTGTACCTCACCCGCTCGCTCGAACGTATCGGGGCGCACGCAAAAGGCTTCAATGCCCATTCGATAGGTATCTGCTATGAAGGTGGTCTGGACTGCCGGGGACACCCGGCAGATACCCGGACTCCGGCGCAGCGGGCTACGCTCCGGCAACTTGTGACCGATTTGGAGCTGCGTTTCCCTGGCTGCCGGGTATGCGGGCATCGCGATCTTTCACCGGACTTGAACGGGAACGGTGAGATAGAGCCGGAAGAGTGGATTAAACAGTGCCCGTGCTTCGATGCGTCCAGGGAATTCGGGGAATCTGCAACCGGGGCGGTGAGCACGAAAGAACACAGAGTAACACAAGTATTTAAAGACACGGAAAGGAGGTAAATTATGGCAATGAAGAAATCAGTATGGGATATGATCCTGAAGGTGGTTATCGCGGTAGCGTCGGCTGTGGCAGGCGTATTGGGTGCTAATGCGATGAATCTGTAAGAGAAGTAATTAACGGGAACTCCCTGTCATGGGAATATGCGCGCTACTTTATCGGGCAGGGAGTTTCTTAGTATTGTGATTTTATTTAAGAAACTATTATATATCAAAGAATATGAAAAAAAGACTACTATCAGTATTTGTTTTTCTGGCAATATTCAGTTTCAACTGTATAGGTCAGCAACAAATACCTATTAAAAATGTACCCAGTCCGGAAATAGCCGGTTTGGGAGAATATGGAAAAGTTCCAGTTAGTTTATATACGGGAGTTCCGGATATATCCGTGCCTATTTATGAATTGAAAGCTGGTAACTATTCGTTATCACTTGCTGCAAGTTATCATTTGGCTTCGGTAAAGCCTAATTCCCAGTCTGGTTGTCTTGGACTTGGATGGAATCTTATAGCAGGCGGCTATATTACACGTTCTGTTCGTGGAATGTATGATGAGAAATGTCAATCAAATGGATATGCTCCGGGTTATTATGCACATGCTTCTAAATTGAAAAATATCAGTAATGAACAGTTTAAAGCAGAAACGATGCATATACAAAGCACGGAAAATGATTATTATGAATTAACTGCTGACGAATTTTCGTTTAGTGTTTGTGGTTATTCTGGAAATTTCTACTATGCCGGTAATGGAGAGTGGAATGTTGTTTCTGATCAGGATATACGTGTGGAATTTAATCCTGTTGATGGGGAAGGCTTTCTTAGTTTGTCGGAAGTCGGAAAACGTCTTGATGTAAGTAGATGGGGAGCAAGCACAAGAAACAATCGTTTTTTCAATAAATTTACGCTGATTACTCCTGATGGATGCAGGTATGAATTTGGTGGAATCAACGCTACTGAATATAGTATTCCTTATTATGCCCGCTATAACAGTGATTTAATAGCTACTACCTGGAGGTTGTCCAAAATAACAACCGTAGACAAGCGGGTAATAGAATTCAGTTATGACACTTCAGCTATCATGTGTGATCTTCGTTATGTACCCCAACAGAAAGTGGTGACCAACATACCATGCACTTATAGTGGTATACAAAGTGGGCGTTCAGGGATGACTGGGTATCTGCTTTTCCCAGTTAATTTAAAGACTATAAAAACACCTAACGAGATATTGGAATTCAATTATTACAATGAATACGGATATGGAGATAAGTTTGTTGATAGTTATTTGGCATGGAAAGACAATGCAAATTATGACCGTCAGGATATAGATAACATGAATTTTGAAGACCCGGCTAATCAATTTACTCTGTTTTTAGGAAACCAAATTGATAATACCGATCAGGCAACATTGCGTCAATCGATTAAATCAAAACTACAACATAAAATTCTTCATTGTATTTATGTGAAAGGAAAGAACTCCAAGGCTTTGAAAACTATATATTTTGACTATGCAAGGAATAATCGTACTAAATTGTCTTTAATTACGGAACGTTCAGGGAATCCGGATTTGATCCCTAACTATGTATGGCACCCACATGGATTTTATTTTCTTACTTGGTATAATATACCTGAGAATTTGACCGGAGGTCGCGTACCTGAATATCGTTTTCTTTATAATTCGGAAAAACGTATGCCAAATGATTATGTACGCCCGATTGCCGATTCGTGGGGATATTATACAGGAGGAAGTGTTGCTTTTGCCGAGATACCTAATTTTTCTCAGACTTATAGTAGTTTGCAATATACTTTGGCAGAGGTCTTGACGGAAGTCATTTATCCAACAGGTGGAAAAAGCCGTTTTGAATATGAATTGAACAACTATTCAAAAGTGGTAGCTCCTTCTTTGATGTCATTAACAGACAAAAGTGGTACTGCAGGCGGTTTGCGTATTCGGCGTATTACCAATCTGGATAATGAAGATAATGTGCTTGGTGCCAAGCAATATTACTATTCGAATACCCGTGACCGATTTGGAAAAAGTAGTGGAATATTGAAAAGTCTTCCTGTTAATGAGATGGTGTATACTCTTAAGGATGGAGATAAGGAGCCTGATCCTAAGAATGCAATATCGTTATATCTCAAATCAAAGGGAGGTTTTTTCCCATCAGTTACTAATCTGAATACACCGGATGTAGGTTATTCTTGTGTAATTGAAGAAGCGTTCGACAAAGATAATAAGTCGCAAGGTTATATTGTGCGTCATTACTCTAACTATAATGAGGATATTTATGGTAATACTCATTATGACGAGCTTGCTTTTTATTCTATGTTTGAAGGGAACTCTTATACAATGCCATTTAGCAGTCGTTCTATGGAGAGAGGAAAGTTGTTGTCTGAAGAATACTATGATGTCAATGATCGTTTGCGAAAGAAGGTGAATTACCGATACAAAGAGGTAACTCCAGGCTCATTTGTAACAGCTGATCAAATGGTGTTGTTCTTTTGTACAGATTTAGACAATTTCATGCTAGGAAAAGTGGGGACTTTAACTCGTACATATACACATGCTTATCTGACCGACTCTGTTATAGAAACTCTTTATCCTCAATCGGGAAATACGGCATTTGTTATAGAAAAGGCGTATCAATATAATAAGTATAAGCAGTTAAGCCAAATAGCCGGTAGAAACAGCGATGGAAAAAGTACTCTGACAGAATATGTTTATGCTGCAACTTTACCGGAATATAAATGGATGGAAGAAGCACATATACTATCTCCGGTTTCTAGTAAAAAAGAACAGACAGGCGGCTCTTATTTAAAAGAGGTATATCAGTATATGGGTCCTATACCTTATATAAAGCAGATTAGTACAGATAGAGATGGTTATGTGCATAAACATTACACTGTGCAGGCTGTGGATGGTTATGGGAATCCTATATATCTTCACGAAGAGTCAACGCCCGTTGTATTGATATGGGGAGCTGAAGGTCAACGGTTAATATCACGGATAGAAAATGCCACTCTTAATCAAGTGGAAGAAGCATTGGGAATGAATGTGAAGGATTTCTCTTCATCCGATATCTCTGCAACTAATTTGCTAAAAATAGAAAATATCAGGCATAAGATATCCGGAACGCATTTCTATATTTACAAATATACAAATGAGTTGCGTTTGGTCTCAGAAACAAAGCCTAATGGAATCACTGTGTTTTATAAATATGATTTTCTGGGTCGCCTGACAGAGAATTATATTATGGAATTTAAAGATGGAGATTATCAAAAACGGATATTAAATATATATGATTACAATTATTATTATGGCTCCAAGATTGAAAGTGGAGAAGTAGCCATAGAGAAAGGAGGACAACTATGAAATTGCATAAAATAATATTACTTCTAATTTTGCTATCAGGATTTTCGATAGAAATACCTGCGCAGAATTCTTTGCAGAATGAGATAGGTAAGCTCGAATATGACACGTTGAAGAGGGATATGGTTAAAACAAAACATCTGGACCATATAAACATTTCTGATACATCGTCAGTGAGTTGCGCAAACTACTTGTTTCGTGTGAAAGAACCATTATATATTTCTTTTAAGTCTAATTATTTCACTATGGGAATGGAAATGGAGAAAGTTCCGGGACAATTGGAATGTCAATTAAAAATAACAGATGATAATTTGCTCACTAATCAGGTGTATTATCAGAATGCGAAAAGTGTTGATCCGGATTCTTTATCATCAGTGAGTTTCACTGATACTCTTTTGTTATTTGCCGGTACATATTGTTTGACATCGACTGTAATAGAAAAGAACAAAGATATTCTTGTTCCTGATGATAATGGTGTGAATGCTGCAAGTGTATTGAAAACTAATACTTTTGATATTAAACCGATCGACCCGCATGAACCAATAAAGCCTTTTCCGCCGATTGATCCTTTTCCGCCAATAGATCCGGTCTTGCCGATGGACTCAATTCGACCACTTCCTTTATTTTATATCATGACTCTGTCAATAGAGACAAAAGGACTTGCTCCGGAAGAACAGCCGATGCCGGCTATTCCTTTTCCTGCAATAAATTGGGGAAATGATCTATTGCCCGAACGTTTTGGCAAAAATGCTGTTTCTGTTTTCAAGAGTAGGACAGGAAATAAGGAAGAAGGTATGCTTGTGGTTAATTACTATGATGGGCTGGGGCGTTCGAAAGAAACGGTACAACAAGGTGTGAGTCCTAGTCATAAAGATTTAGTAACCCTACAAGAATATGATGGGTGGGGGCGTAAAGCCAATACATGGTTGCCAGCTGTAACGACACAAAACACAGGTGATTTCATATCTGTAGCTTCTTGTGGAGAATTGGCACGCAATACTTATGGAGGAGATGCTTATCCGTATTTAACCTTTACCTACGAAAATTCTCCTTTGGAAAAAGTAATTAAACAGCATAATCCGGGGAGAGTATGGCGTGAAAATGGCAGATCATTGAAAATAGATGAGTACGTTAATATCGCTGGTAATGATACTTTAGGTTGTTTCGGTTTTCAATTGATCAATGGGGCAAGAGAAGCATTAAATATTAGTGTAAGTAAACAGTATGAAAATGGAAGCTTGCTTGTTACACGCTCAGAGGATGAAGATGGAGTCACTTTGTTTGAATTTAAAGACCGTTTGGAAAGAACCGTTCTGGAACGTCGTATAGAATCAAGACTGAAAGGGGATAAGCAATTGTCGGATACTTACTATATTTATGATGATTTGGGAAAACTTTGTGCTGTTCTTCCTCCTGCATTGTCCGATCAGTTGAGTGTAGGTAATATTCCTGCAGAAAAACTCGATATGTATGGATATTTGTATAAATATGATGTGGCGGGAAACCTCATGGCTAAAAAGCTTCCAGGAATTTCATGGGAATACTATGTCTATAATGTAAACAACAATCTTATATTTAGCCAGAATGGCGAGGAACGTAAAAGAGGAGAATGGAAATTTAGTATTCCGGATGCATTCGGTCGTGTATGCTTGCAGGGAGTATGTAAAGTTGCGATTGATCCGTTTGATAATCCTTATTTAAAACCTATTTTTAGTGGATTGTCGAATTGGTATGTTTGTCAATACGTAGGAAGTACTGAATATGGGGGGTATCAGTTTAGTGGAAGTCTTATGGCAGGATTAGTGGGGCCGAAACCATTAGTTCAGGTAATCAATTATTATGATAACTATGACTTTATGTATCGGACAGATCTTTCGGCAAGAGATGAATTTAGATATACCCATGAAGAAGGTTTTGCCGCTACGTCATCCGGTGCTAAAGGAATGTTGACAGGAATAGCTAAGTTGCATACGGATGCATACGATCAGTATCGTAATGGTGAATATGGAGTGGATTCTCCCTACAATTACTCAGTGATGTATTATGATGATCGTGGTCGCCTTTCTCAAACTGTTTCTGACAACCATTTAGGTGGTATGGACCGTGATTTCTTTTCCTATGATTTTAATGGGAACGCCTTGCGGCATTTACACCGTCAGACCGGGGCTGGAAATGAGATTTTGAGTGACAGTTATACCTATGAGTATGATCACGCCGAACGTCTTGTAAAGGCGCTGCATCGTTTGGGAGATGCTCAGGAAGTGATTCTTATTGACAATGTGTATGATGATTTGGGACGCTTATCCCGGAAGACGTTCCATAACGGTCTGTTGAATACGTCTTATTCGTATAATATTCGTAGTTGGCTAACTGGTATCACTGGTTCATCTTTTGAGCAAGTATTGCATTATACGGACGGAACGGGTATTCCATATTACAATGGTAATATCAGCAGTATGGTTTGGAAATCGGGTGAAGATGATATAATGAGAGGCTACCACTTTACTTATGATAATTTGAATCGTTTGACGAATGCGGTGTATGGAGAAGGCAGTGTTCTCGTTCAAAATCAGAATCGCTTCAATGAACAAGTAACCGGATACGATAAGATGAGTAATATTTTAGGGATCAAACGTTCCGGACAGACTTCATCTACCGGATACGGCTTGATAGATGATCTGGCAATGTCCTATAATGGGAACCAACTAAAATCAGTATCAGATAGGGCTACAAATTCTGTTTACGGCAATGGCTTTGATTTCAAAGACGGAGTAAACAAAGAAGCTGAATATGAATATGATGAAAATGGTAATATGACGAAAGATTTGAACAAGAAAATATTGAATATCCAATATAATTGTTTAAATTTACCGAGTCGTATAGAATTTGAAAACGGTCATGTCATTTCTTATCTTTATGATGCTGATGGAATAA
>ERZ791864.2092-NODE-2092-length-11134-cov-27.556007_pt1 | contig 11134 bp, 10 predicted proteins | sample MGYA00510282_ERZ791864 | MGnify/ENA primary metagenome ERZ791864 (study PRJEB30046, sample SAMN00792087) | human gut metagenome | study: EMG produced TPA metagenomics assembly of the A metagenome-wide association study of gut microbiota in type 2... | reverse complement strand
TCCTTTCTGTGTGACCCTTTTGGTCGCCCTCCTCGCGGAGGGCGTGGATAGAAATTTGATGTCGGTCGCCCATCCGTTCAGGCTGTTGTGTCGCCCTCCTCGCGGAGGGCGTGGATAGAAATATATTTCGACGATGGGTCTCATAATCTATTCGACCGGTCGCCCTCCTCGCGGAGGGCGTGGATAGAAATATAGAGCTTCCCTTCCTTTTGTGCTTTGAGAAGTCGATTGCCCTCCTCACGGAGGGCGCAGGTAGAAATCGACACAAAAATATGGTAAACTCTTATTATCGCAAGGCAAGAAATTAGTGCAACATGAAAACAGCATATTTGCGATATGCAATTCAACGCTGTTGCTATTGCATTAAAAAGTTGAATTGCTATAAGTTGTTGCCATGCGCTCTCTAAGGAACCGAGTATTTTGACCTACAATTCCGTCTCTTAAAGACGTTGGTTGAAATCAGTTTGTGTTCCCCGGTGCATTCTTCGACTTGAAGTCGCTCTATTTGAGGGGTGTGGATAGAATAACATAATAATCATATCGCGGTTCTCAAAGGCGTAACCAAGTCGTCCTCTTCACCGAGGGCGTAGATAGAAATCGTCACAACCACGCCGGTCTTTTCAGCATCAAGGTTGCCCTCCCCACAGAGGGTACGGATAGAAACCAGTTTTCACCTCGAATCGGGCATCGCCACAATTTTTCCAAAAAGGAGTTTTCCATGCATACCGTTCCCCTTACCCATCAGCTCGTCACCATCCAGGACGACTTTGACCTCGACAAGATCATCGAGAGCGGCCAGTGCTTCCGGCCACAGAAACTCGCCGACGGGCGATACCGTTTTCTTTCCGGCGGTGCACTCCTTTATCTGACCCCGCTAGGCGATGGGAAATACGACGCCGCGTGGCATGGCTCAAATCGGGAGTACTGGGCCAACTACTTTGATTTGGGCCGGAACTATGCCGCGCTGCGGTGCAGCTTGGCGGGACAGAGCAGCTATCTGGACAAATCGCTCGATTTCGGGCAGGGCATCCGAATCCTGCATCAGGACCCATGGGAAATGCTCATCACCTTTCTTATCTCCCAGCGCAAGAGCATTCCGGCCATCCGCACCGCCGTAGAACGCCTTGCCCGGTGCTGCGGCGAACCGCTCAATGCCGAAGACGATGAAGTTTTCCTCTTCCCCACCCCGCAGCAGCTCTGCGGCCTCTCTGGGGCGCAGCTGATGGGCTGTGGTCTAGGCTACCGCACCCGTTACATCCAGAACGCTGCCGCACAGGCTTCCAGCGGCACACTCGACCTCAGTGCTCTGGCGGCGCTGCCCGACGACGCTCTCTTTTCCCGCCTCCTCGAGCTGGACGGCGTCGGCAAAAAGGTAGCAAACTGCGTCTGCCTCTTTGGCTATGGCCGTACCGCGATGGCTCCCATTGATGTTTGGATACAGCGACTCATTGATGAGGAATTCGGCGGCCGCGACCCTTTTCCTTCCTATGGTCAGCAGGCTGGCATCGTACAGCAGTACCTGTTCTACTACAAGCGCAGCACCCGCCGCAGCGTCGCTCACAAAAAATAAAAAAGTTATTGACAACTCTCCTTTTGGCTGGTATAATGATACACGTCGTCAGGAATGATACGCCAGCTATGGGGGATTAGCTCAGCTGGGAGCCCGGTTGGTATCAAAACACACCCCCAGTCAGATAGTCCTGCGACAATCAAATTCCCAACAAAAAACTCCATCCAAGAGGTTCGCTTCTTGGATTTTATGGGGGATTAGCTCAGCTGGGAGAGCGCTTGCATGGCATGCAAGAGGTCAGCGGTTCGATCCCGCTATTCTCCACCAAAAAAGCACTGTACTTCGTTTGAAGTACGGTGCTTTTCTTTTTGCTTCATCCAAAAACAGGCCCAAAATCAGCAGGCGGATAAATGGCACCCCCATTTTGCAGGTGCTTGAATGCAGCCCCCAATTTCTGATGCTGCGTTGTTTTTAAAAATGCTTGTTCGATGCCCGACTGTTTTGCAGGCGGACGTATCACTCCCCCTCAATGTAAGGAGTGAGATCGAAGTTGAACGAGATGTTGATCTGGTATCCGCGATATACGTCTACCCTGCGGATGAGCTGGTTGACGATCATCTTCTTCGCTTCAAAATTTGCACTGTCGTATAGGTCAGCATAAGAAATCAGTTCATCATACAGCCGCGACACTTTATCCATCAGCTCTGCCGTTTTCTCCAGTTCTTCACTGGCCGCTTCGCAAAGGTTTTCCAGCTCCGTGAGTTTCTCTTCCTGCACTGTAATCATTTCGGCAAGGGTTTCTCTCGGTAACACGCTTTCACCTTTGATGCAAGCTAAAACCTCGGTTTTCAGTGCCAACAGGTCTTTTTCTGCCTTGTTCCGCTGCGTTTGCAGGTCTTGCAGATGGTTTTTACGCTCCGTAGTTTCTTTTTCGTAGCGTTTTGTAACGATCTGCTCTTTCGGGATACCCCTCATTTTGGAAAAAATCTGGCGCACCGCCTTATCAATGATCTCATCCAGAATGTGGACGGTATATCCCGTCTGCCCGGTGCAGTTGGTCTGCTTGCGGAGCTTTCCGTAACAGGTATAGCGAATACGCAGCGTATCGTCTAACGAACCATCTGCCATTTTTCGCCATTTACGGCTGCTGGTCAGTTCCAGCTTTGCACCGCAGTGTCCGCAGTAAGCGTTGCCGGCAAGCAGCGACTTCCCATGGATGTTCAAAGGAAGGCGATTTTCGGCTTCCGCAGTTGAGCGTACAGAACGTTCATTCCGAATGCGCTGTGCGTTTTCAAACTGTTCCTGCGGGACAATCTGCAAATCCGGCATCAATTCTGACCGTGCATCCCCACAACGGAGAACGCCGGTGTAGGTCAGGTTTTGTACCATCCCCCGAATACTTGACGGGTGCCAGCATTTACCAGACCTTGCACGATAGCCAGAATTGTTCAGATAGGTGGCGATGTGCTGCGGACCATAGCCCTCATACACATACTTGTCAAAGACGATCCGCACTACGGCAGCTTCCTGTTCGTTGATGTGCAGTTCGTAGAGTTCGTGTTTGCGCTTGTTGATACGCCCACTCCGTACAAGGTCATAGCCATAAGGCGCATTTCCGCCCTTGAAGTGACCTTCTTCCACAAGCTGGCGCAGACTGGTGCGGGTACGGATGGAAGTCTTTTCGCTTTCTCCGTCCGCCTGCCAGAATCGGATGTAGTTCAGCAGTTTGTCAGTGTGGTTGTCGAAACGCTGCTCACCCTCTTGGGTACTCCATACCCGGATGCCGTTCCGTACAAACCATTCCACAATAAAGGGCGTTTCATCTGCGATACGACCAATGCGGTCAAACATGAACACCAGCAGGATATCGAACTTGCCCTTCCGGGCATAGTCCTTGATAATCTGGAGCTTGTCACGGGCGGCGGCCCGGACTTTGTGGCCGGACACACCTTCTTCCTGTTCCTCATGAACAATGACCCATCCCTTCGATTCAGCGAATTTGTGGCAAGCCTTTCGCTGCATGGGCAGGTCAGCTTCATGGTTGGAATTGAAATCCACCTGCTTATCGGTGGAAACGCGGTACAAGCAACAGACACGGTTGTTGTTTTCTGTCATTACAAATTCCTCACTTTCATAACAAAAGTGGGGACAGACTTTATTCCGTTGTCAAAGAACGTCCGGCAATGGTTCGGCTTGTAGCACCGCCCGTTACCGCACTCAGTATAGCGTTTGATTCTGCATTCGTCCATGATGTCAACCTACCTTCTTCGTGTAGCTGGTGGCAAGCAGGATGTTCCGAATGCGCTCAAATGCTTCCGGGTTGGGTTCTTTGGAAAAACTGAAAACGACAGGATAACCGTTGATTACATGATATTGCTGGTCGGCATCACTGTCAGCCGCAGGAAGGTTCTCTGCGACCTGAGAAAACTTGTCGATCATTGTAGTGCCCTTTCTTTGATTTATCAGAATTTCATCGGCAGGGCATCCTTGCGGCACTTGCCGTTGTAGGCCGTATAGATGGGGAAAACGTATTTTTTCCATCCGGGCAGTTTGGCAGGATTATCCATACCGCTGCGATAAATCTCCATGGGGTGAACGCTGCGCAGCGCACGGATCAGCCGTTCCTCGCTGAACTCACCGTGATACAGTTCCACAAAGTGCATCATGCCCCGCAGGACAGATGCTCGGAACGAATCAGGCTTGCCCTCCCATGCGGCCACGATCAGCCGCAGGGCCTCGCAGTAAATTTTCTCGCCCATCTGGTTGTACAGCTTGAGCGCAGTGCCCACGCAGCTGATGCGGTAGTCACTCAGCTGTAAGCTGTCATAGTTGAAGTCCAGACCCACCCGGTTGGTGGCCGCGAGAAATGCAACGGAAGGAGCATCCTCGCCCACGACCTTGGCACGGAGCTTGATGCCCGCTGTCAGCGGTGCGGCGTGACCGTTCTGCTCTGCGAAGAACAGGGCTTCCTGCTGCATCGTCAGGCCAGTGTAGATCTTACACAGAATCGGCAGATGTTTGCCGCCGTTGCGCAGGATACGCGCTTCAATGGTGTGCTGGCCGTCCGTTACATAATACCGGCCATTGCGAAAGCTGACCTTCGGCTCGTTCGCCGTATATTCGTTGAAGTCTTTGGCGATCAGCTCAACGCGCTTGCGCTGGATGCCCCGCTGGTACAGCTCACGAGGATAGATCAGCTTACTGCTGTGAATGACCATCATCTGGTACGGCAGTGTGATATGAAAGGAAGCGGAGAAGTTATCCGCAGTGTTTTTCAGGCGCATCTCATTTCCTCCTTGATTCGCCAGATGTATTTTTCAGCTTCTTCCAGAATCTCAGCGACCTGCTGCTTACGCTTCGGGATGGTGAGCAAGGTGGGATTAAAGGTAAAGCTGTATTCGAGCCGCTGAATCATCGCATGAACAGCAGACTGTAGTTCGGTGTACATCATCATTTCCTCCACGCTCCCAGCGTCCTCAAAGGACGACTTGATGGGCGTGTAGGGATAGATGGGTGGCTTTCCATCCACCACTTCAGGAGGCGCGTAAGCCGCCTGAGAGCGGATGATCGGTTTGAGCTTTTGAATGCTGCCCATCGGATTCAGAGCAAGACTGATGGTGCCCTCGATGGTTCCAGTGGGCAAATCAACCATTACATCGTCACCGACTTTGTAGCCGTTTTCTTCCTGTACAGTGGTACACTGCTCCTTTTCTTCATCCGTCAGGTAGCGGTCGGACTGGATCATCAGGGCGATATACTTTTCCACCTGCGCCCATTTCAGGTTGATTTTCTGGTAGTCGGGGTAATGGTCAAATTCCAGACCCTTCCAGTCGTGATTCACAAAGCCCCGGCTTCCATCCAGAAAATCGTGGGAATGCCCACCGATGCCGTACTCCTTTGCCAACGCCTTGGCACGGAGTTTTCGGTCAGGCTGGGTCTGGTACAGTGCCATAATGCGTTGCTTGCCACCTGCAAACCCTGAACCATGCTTACGCAGTTCGTTCTCGATTTCAGCCTGCGACAAAACAAAAGCGGAGGGCGTTTTTTCGCTCTCCGCTCGGTCGATTTCTTCGATTTGCTGGGCTTCGGTGGGGATGTTCGCATCCAGAAAACTTAGCTGTAGATCAGCTCCGTCATCACCAGTTCCTCTGCCTGCGCTTTCAGACTGTTCATGTGCTGCACCCACATCAGTTGGTTCTGCGCTTTGTCCGGGGCCGGGGTCTGTTTCAGAAGCTGCTCCATGGTCTGCTGCATCCGGCTCTCTGCTGTCTGCTCCACTTCCATCAGGTGCGGGTACAGGCTCCCGTTCAGGAGCATCGTGTTGTACAGCACCGGGCGATGGTTCATCAGGTACGTCCGGCGCAGCCTGCCGTACTTGCCCAGCGGCTTCCGGGGCTGGTTCAGGGTCAGGTTCGGGAGCTGGTAGTCCCCGACGGTCGAGTAGGTCACGTTCCTGCTGTTCGTATTCATATTGGCTCCTTTCTGCATTGCGGCGGCGAATGGTTGTTTTAACGGTGCGCTCAATTTGGCGTAAGACCTCCCGGCTCATGTCGCTGACGGCTGCGCCGAGGGCGTAAACACTGTCTGGGGTGGAAAACTCGTGGATGGCTCGGAAGTCGTCCTTGTCGAACCACCCGGCAGGCTCAAATCCGCAGCGTTCCAGCAGCGTGTAGGTGACGCTGATTGCAGCTGCGCTCTTGAACTGCATCTCCACCCCGGCTTCATCATAATCCATCAAGAGCGAACCGTCAACGATGGCACGAATGTCCCCGCCGTTGTTGTCCCAGTAATCCGCCACCAGTTTCCCGGCAACATCCGCAAGCTGCTGGCTGACACGCTCGCCGCTGATGCCGTAGGTCTTGCTCAACATTTCCGAAACCGGCTGCACCAAATCGGGACCGAGCTGCCACACCTCCGGGTCACGGGAATTGCGGCGCACCCCGGTGTCCGACACATCGAAAACGTAGTGCAGGCGCGGGAATCCGCTGGATTCGTCCAGCAAGGCGATGCCCTTAGAGCCACGCCTGACATAGCGGTTCATCCGGTTGCGCCAAATGTCAAATTCGGCGCAGGCGGTGGCATCGGGCCGCTGAGCGTAAATCATCAACTGGTCTGCAAAGGGGTACTTGTACAACCGGGATGCGGTGGTCAGGTAGTCCGTCCAGCTTTCCCAGTACCGGGTCAAGCCGTTGGCTGTGCGCTGGGCAAGGGCGAGATATTCTTCGGTTTTGCTTGGCATAGCGTTCCTCCCTTCAATCTCGTTGTAAACAAAAAAGCGAGCGGCCTTTTCAGGTCACTCGCTTATGGAATCTATGGTAGTTTATAGCATGAATGGAAGTATTCTATCAAGCCCACTTTTTGCGGGTTATGAAAAAATTTCGGAACAATGCCCTATGACATTATCTCAGTTGACAATCATCGACAAACTGGGAATTATTTAATTCTCTGTGTACCTAATTGTAATTGTTCAACTGTTATTTTTGCTTTATTGTCATCTTCCTTTTGAAGATTTTCTATTTCCGAACCCCGAATAGCCAAAATGATTTCGTCCCCCACCTGTAAATCATCAAGTGTTATATCTACAACATCTTGTGTATCATAATTACAATAAATCATAGGAATTTGGGAACAATCAATAAGGCAATCATCCCCTAAAACACCTTTTCCTACGGCGGACAAAAACCGCATATCCGAGCTGTTTAAGTCTGCATACCGGTCATTGGCCGCAATACGGTCTTCCATCTCGATAAAGTTATAAAATAAATCTGTTAACTGGTCATTGATAATCTTTGTACACAACTACTTCTCCTGTCTGTCTTAACGGACCTTCTCAGCATCCCACTCCATTACGGATCCGGTCGCTGCATCAATCGTGAATTCGTATTCCGTTCCACCGTAGATGATCTTTCCTTCGTATTCCGGACGTCCGTCATCATAATCAAGCTTCCATTCGTAGAGATCCTTGTCCGTTGCTCCGCTTACACGGTCAAGGGCTGTTTTCTTTGCATCTGCCTCACTGACCGTAACGTTCTTGCTGTCTGCTCCCATCGTTTTTTCTTCATATGCGGAGCTGATGATCTCTCCGGTGTCTGTCGCAATCTCATAGTCATACTTTGCACCGCCTGCATACCATTCAATGTCATATACCTGACGTCCGTCTTCATAGTCAAGCTTTGACTTGGTGATCGTTGCATCCGCTGCCTTCACTCCGGCATGCTCCAGTGCGATCTTCTGTGCTGCTGCTTCATCCACGGTTCCGGTACCTGTTGCATTCTGTGCCGGAGCAGGGGCAGCGGGGTCTGCCGTCTCCGTCTGTGTCCCGGAAGCCTGCGCATTCTGTTCTTGGCTGCTCATTTCCATGACAGCTCCTGTCTCTGCATTGATCGTGTAGGCGTAGGCATACTCTCCGGAAGTAAATTCCACCTTATAGCAGGCCACTCCCGCCACCTCACTTAAGGTCGTGGCTGAAATGTCTGCATCTGCCGCTACAATATCCGCTGCTTTTAACGCCGCTTCCTGTGCCTCCTCCATAGGGATCATCTGTGTCTGCTCCTGGCTGCTTTGCTGCGGAATACTGGCTGCCGCATTATCTCTGCATCCGGTCAGGGTCATTGCAAGTGCAAATGCCGCTCCGATAAAAATCCATTTCTTTCTCATATTCTTTCTTATCCTTCCTATCAGATTGGAATGTGTAAAGTGTAGCCGATATCCTGCCAGATCACAAGTGAAATTTTTGTGTACAGGGTATATACGATTTGTCGAGTTCAGTATACCACACCGAATCCCATTGTAAAAGAGCCTATGTACGCCGCCCGCAGGCGGCAAAATTCAGTCGAGCGGAAATTCCAGTTCGGCAAACTCGGCATCGGTCAGTAGTTTCAGCTTTTCGATAACACTCTCCGACAACTCCCGCAGGGCAGTTTCGTCAGGCATCAGGTAGCACTGCATGAGCCGCAGTTCGTGGATAAGCTTCTGCCACTTTGCCTTTCGGGTCATGGACAAAGATGCTCTTACCCGCCGCGCTGATTTCCGCTGCACGGACGGAGTGGGGAATCGTCTGACCGAACACTTTAATGTGCTTTCCGTATGCCTGCCGGATCAGCGTGTCGATTTGTCGGCCATAGTTGGTGCGGTTATCTGTCATCGTCAGCAGGATACCTTCGATTTTCAGCTTTGGATTGATCTGCCGATGCACCTTGTTGATGGTCTGCAAAAGCTGTTCCAGACCTTTCGCGGAAAGGTACTGTGCCTGTACGGGTATCAGAGCAGTGTCTGCCGCCGCCAGCGCGTTAATGGTCAGCATCCCAAGGGAGGAAGTGCAGTCCAACAGAATATAGTCATAGTCCTGCTTTGCACTGTCCAAGACTTGCTTCAGCATTTTTTCCCGGCTCATGGTATTGACAAGGGCAACTTCCAGCCCTGCCAGCTCAATGTTGGCCGGGATGAGGTCTACACCCTCTGCATGGTGCAGCACACCTTCACCGGGCGGAATGCACTGGTCGTTCATGGCTTTCTGCATCAGGGTAGAAAGAGTAGCGGGCAGTTCGTCCGGCTTCTGCCAGCCCATACTAATGGTGAGTGAACCCTGCGGGTCAGCGTCTACAAGTAGGACCTTCTTACCCTCGGCGGCAAGACCGACACCCAAGTTTTCACAGGTTGTTGTTTTGCCAGTGCCTCCCTTTTGGTTGACAATGGCAATCGTGGTTGCTTTTTTGGAAATTTTTATCACCCCCGTTTCGCTAAATCGTGGTTGGTCTGATTCTGATAGTAAAGCTGCATGGTGGTCGGTGCGTTGTACAGAGAAGCGAGCAGGTATTGTTTCATGTTCCTGATTGGGCTGCTGTTCTCTGCAAGGCACTTCAACACAAATTTGATGTGGTCGGCGTTCAGCTTCATAAATCGGCTACGCACTACCTTGGCAGGACGGTCATCCCCGGCAATCCGCAGCATCTTTCGCTTGGTCGCACAGGTGTCCACCAGCAAATCAACGAGCTGGTAGATGATGTCCTCGTCATCCGGGCAAAGCCGGAGAAGAAGCTCGACCTCCAAGGACTGAGAAAAATATTCTTCCAATTGTTCGCGCTGGCTCATCCCGTCTGTTTCTTCCGAATTGAAGGGATAAGTCTCATTCATCTCAGTATTATTCTTATCAGTCTTATTACATCGTGGTTTTGCAGGGTCTTGACTTGTGCTTTTGAAGCCTCCAGATTCGTGATTTTCACGATTCTGGAATCGTGCTTTTGAAGAATCTGCCGAAAAGTTTTTCACATACACCAAACTTGGCCTTCCTAAACCTCTGCGTTTTCGTTCAATCAAACCAAATTCTTCAAGCTCCCGTAGCAACTTCGTCGCTTTGTTGTCTGCGCAACACAATGACCTATTGACATCCTCAATCGTGAAGATGATGAACACCCGACCTTGCTCGTCCAGCCAGCCATTCTTGGCCGACAGGCTCATGCGATCAAGCAGGATGCCGTAGAGTGTTTTGGCATCCGTGGACAGGCTCTGGAACCGCTGCTCCTGAAAAAGAGCCTTTGGAATGCGGTAGAAGGAGAAAAGCTCTCCAGTCTGTCCGTAGAAGTAGTCAAGGGTCATGCGGTTGGTTCACAGATAAAAAACAGCGATAATATATCGGCATAGTTGAGAAAACCTCCTTGTCAATACTCTTGGGGAAAATAAAAAGCGCAACTTTGATGTGTGAAATCAAAATTGCGCTAAGTAAGCTGTCAGAAAAAAACTTTTCTCGTAAATGACCTTCTCTCTGAGAAAAAACCATTGACACACTTGAAAATCGGGTGGTAAAATTGCCTTGTAGACGTAGCATGATTCCTGAAAGCAGGATGTGGCTGTGAACTTTTTGGTGGATAGAACGTATCAACGCGAAATTAAACCTGTCCCCACGCTTTCGTGTGGGGGTGCGTTTCGATACCGTTCGGGAGAGCGCTTGCATGGCATGCAAGAGGTCAGCGGTTCGATCCCGCTATTCTCCACCAAAAAAGCACTGTACTTCGTTTGAAGTACGGTGCTTTTCTTTTTGCTTCATCCAAAAACAGGCCCAAAATCAGCAGGCGGATAAATGGCACCCCCATTTTGCAGGTGCTTGAATGCAGCCCCCAATTTCTGATGCTGCGTTGTTTTTAAAAATGCTTGTTCGATGCCCGACTGTTTTGCAGGCGGACGTATCACTCCCCCTCAATGTAAGGAGTGAGATCGAAGTTGAACGAGATGTTGATCTGATAAATGGTAAACAGCAGCCATTTTGAATCCATCAATTTTATTTTGAAAAAGAAAACCTGCCGTATGAAATGATACAGCAGGTTTTGAGAGAAAATAATCGTGAAACGCCAGGAAAATTTCTTTACTGGCCCAGATGCCAGATGTCGCGGTCATACTCGGCGATGGTGCGGTCGGAGGAGAACATTCCCGCTTTGGCAATGTTCACCAGACACTTGCGCCGCCAGCCCATGGGGTCGCAGGCGTAATCGCTGAGAGCCTGCCCCTTCCGCACGACATAGGCGTTGAAGTCCGGCAGGGTCTGGAACCAGTCCTTGTGGATCAGCTCGTCATGGAGGCGGGTCAGGTTTTCGGCGTGACCAGCGGCCAGCATCTCCGGCCCGGTGAGAA
>ERZ791864.2086-NODE-2086-length-11172-cov-2.783305_pt1 | contig 11172 bp, 10 predicted proteins | sample MGYA00510282_ERZ791864 | MGnify/ENA primary metagenome ERZ791864 (study PRJEB30046, sample SAMN00792087) | human gut metagenome | study: EMG produced TPA metagenomics assembly of the A metagenome-wide association study of gut microbiota in type 2... | reverse complement strand
CTGCCTTTGCGCGGCAAGATTTTAAATGTTGAAAAAGCAAGATTGGATAAAATTTTAAGCAGTGATGAAATCAGAAATATGATTACTGCCTTTGGCTGTGGTATTGGTGAAGATTTTGATCTGGAAAAAGCGCGTTACGGTAAAATTATTATCATGACAGATGCCGATGTCGACGGAGCTCATATCAGAACTCTGCTGTTGACTTTCTTTTATCGTTATATGCAGCCTCTGATCAAAGAAGGACATGTATTTATCGCTCAGCCGCCTTTATATCTGGTCCGTAAAGGTCAGAAGCATTTATATGCTTACAGCGATGATGAACTGCAGACTGTTTTGGATGAAGTTGGTCGTGACAGCAATCCCTATATCCAGCGTTATAAAGGTTTAGGTGAAATGAATCCGGAGCAGTTATGGGAAACAACTATGAATCCTGACGGAAGAACGATTTTGCAGGTACATTTGGAGGATGCTGCTGAAGCAGACGCAATTTTCTCCATATTGATGGGTGATAAAGTAGAACCACGGCGTCAATTTATTGAGGCTAATGCCGGTAAAGTAAGAAATCTGGACCTGTAATTACGGAGGTCATTATGAAAATCAAAAAAAATCTTTCTGATGAAGAAATGTTTAAAGGCTATGTAGAAAAAGAAAGCTTTGAAAATGCTTTTGATGCTGATGAAAAAATAGTTTCTTCTAAAATGAAAAATAAAGCCTCAGCAGTAAAAGAATTATTATTACCTGCTGAAGCTCAAGAAAAATTAAATCAGTATTTGCTGGAAATAAGCATGGATTGGTTTAAAAATGGTAATGGTGACGTTGTCTGGAAAATTTATAAGGAACAGGGACAAATCATAATTAAACCTGCACCTGCTAAAAAGAAGGATTTAAGGTAATGGAGAATTGGAAGCTACTTTTGCCTCAGGGAGAGCTGGAAATAAAAACTTCCAGGCAGGGTTCTTCTACAGCTTTATTATTGGCCGGAGGTAGAAAGCCTGCGTCCGAATGGCTGGTGCAAATAGCTGCATCTAAAGATATTTACTGTGCTGATAAAGGGATCGAATGCTGCTGTGAAAATAATTTAAAACCTGTTTGGTTATGCGGCGATGCTGATAGTGCGGCAAAAGATTGCTGGGAGAAAGCACAGCTTTCGGGAGTTAAAATACTTCTGCATGATCCTCTGAAAGATGATACAGACTTACAGCTTTTACTGGCAGCTATGCCGGAAGCTGTAAATATTGTTGTCAGCGGTATTTGGGGCGGCAGATTTGATCATTTGTACAGTAATGTTTTTTCTTTGCTGAATTATAAAATTCAACGTGATGTGCAGGTTGTTATGGCTGATGAACAGGAAATTTTATTACTGCTCCAAAAGGATGAAAGTTTGATTTTCAAACCTTTCAGTCCTGAAAATATAGAAGCTTTGTCGTTGCTGCCATTAACAGATTGCAATGAAGTTACTTTGCAGGGCGTTCAATGGAATTTGGAGTATGCGCCACTGCTTTCAGCTCATCCTTATGCTATCAGTAATATGGTCGAAAAGGAAAAAGTGGTTTTTACCTGTAATCAGGGTCGCGTAGGTTTTTATCTTAAATATAAACTTTAAGCTTGGTGATGGGTGAGGGGAAAATTTTGGAAATTTTAGATCCAAGTACGATTGCTTTTTTATTGTTAGCAGGGTTTATAGCCGCATTTATCGATTCAACTGTTGGCGGAGGCGGTTTAATTTCTACGCCGGCATTACTGGCCCTAGGGTTGCCTGTAAATTTTGCTTTGGGAACTAATAAGCTGGCTGCTTCTATGGGCGGTTTGATGAGTGTTTTTTCTTTTTGGCGTGCAGGAAAGATCAATCAAAAGGTTGCCATAAGTCTGATGCCGCTTTCTTTTCTCGGATCGGCTTTAGGTGCTTATGTAGTTTATCTTCTGCCGGAACAGCTGATGAAAAATGTGATCGTTGTCCTTTTAGTCGCAGTTGCTGTTTACACCTACCGTCGTAAAGACTGGGGCGATGTATCGGCAGTTAAACAATTGGGATTGGCAGCTTTGCTTGGGTCTGTAGTAATGGCCTTTGGTATTGGCTTTTATGATGGTTTTTTTGGTCCAGGAACAGGTTCGTTCCTGATTTTTGGATTTTTATTTTTGGGTTATGATTTTGTAACGGCAGCCGGTAATGCTAAGGCCCTGAATTTTGCCAGTGGTATCGGAGCGCTGTTGTCTTTTACTTTAAGTGGTTCAGTTTTGTGGACTTATGGTCTTTTGATGGGCTTTGCCATGGTGATAGGTGCTTATTTTGGTTCCCGTATGGCTATCAGGCATGGTGCTTCTTATGTTAAACCGCTTTATTTGATCGTAACCACGCTTTTAATAGGCAAGCAGGTTTATGAATTGTTGTTTAAGTAATTATGAGATGTTGAGGTGATATTGTGGATTTAGAGACAGGTACTGGTAAAGTTTTACCGGTCTACATTGAAGAAGAAATGCAAAAATCCTATATCGATTACGCAATGAGCGTTATCGTGCAGCGTGCTTTGCCTGATGTACGTGACGGTTTAAAACCGGTACACCGCAGAATTTTATATGCAATGCAGGAAGCCGGTATGGCATCCAACAAGCCTTATAAAAAATCTGCCCGTATCGTTGGTGAAGTTCTCGGTAAATATCATCCTCACGGTGATATTTCCGTTTATGATGCCATAGTACGTTTGGCACAGAATTTTTCGACACGCTATCTGATGGTAGACGGTCATGGCAACTTCGGCAGTGTCGACGGTGACTCGGCTGCTGCTATGCGTTATACGGAAGTGCGTATGGCCAAGGTTGCTGAAGTTATGCTGGAAGATATTGAAAAAGAAACTGTTGATTTTGTGCCTAACTATGATGAATCGCTGAAAGAACCAAGCGTTTTACCGGCGAAGGTACCTGCTCTTCTCATTAATGGCAGTGCCGGCATTGCTGTAGGCATGGCCACCAATATCCCGCCGCATAATCTGAGTGAAGTAGTTGACGGATTGATTATGCTGATCGACAATTCTGATATAGAAATACCGGAATTGATGACAGCAATCAAGGGTCCTGATTTTCCTACCGGAGCTACGATCCTTGGTACCGAAGGCATCCGCAGCGCTTATACTACCGGCCGTGGTATAGTAAAAATCCGCGCACAGGCAGAAATAGAACCCATGCAGAAGGGCAAGCACCGCATCGTTGTTACGGAAATTCCTTATCAGGTCAATAAAGCCCGTCTGATCGAAAGTATTGCTCAATTAGTTAAAGACGGTGTGATCGAAGGCATTACTGATTTGCGTGATGAATCTGACCGCCGTGGTATGCGTATCGTTGTCGAATTAAGAAATGACGTTGTTCCTGATGTTATTTTAAATCAATTATATAAACATACCAAATTACAGGATTCTTTCGGTATTATCATGCTGGCTTTGGTTGACGGGCATCCTCGGGTTTTAAATCTGAAAGAAATCCTTGTCCACTATCTTAACCATCAAAAAGAAGTTATCACCCGTCGTACAAGATATGAATTAGGTAAAGCCAAAGACCGCGCTCATATCTTGGAAGGTTTGAAAATTGCCCTGGATAATCTGGATGCAGTTATCAATACTATCCGCAGCAGTGCTAATGCAGATATTGCTAAAACTGCGTTAGTAGAAAAATTTACTTTAAGCCTGCGTCAGGCTCAGGCTATTTTGGATATGCGTCTGCAGCGTTTAACGGGTTTGGAACGTAAAAAAATCGACGATGAATATATCGACGTTATGGAAACGATTGATTGGTTGGAGAGCGTTTTGGCAGATGAGCAAAAAGTCCTCAATATTATTAAAGAAGATCTGTTGGAAATGAAAAAGAAATTCGGCGACGCACGTCGTACGATTCTTTCACATGATACTTCTTCCATGGATATGGAAGATCTGATCGCTGAAGAAGATATTGTCATAACGATCAGCCATCAGGGTTATATCAAACGTCAGACTCTTGATAATTTCCGTAATCAAAAACGCGGCGGTGTCGGCAAAACCGGTGGCAGCGGTAAGAAAAATGACGATTGTGCAGAGCATTTGTTCCTGTCGACAACTCATCATAATATTCTTTTCTTTACCAATAAAGGTCGTGTTTATCGGCAAAAAGGCTATGAAATTCCCGAAGCTGGACGTACAGCTAAGGGAACGGCGATTATCAATCTGCTGCCTATTGAGCAGGGAGAAAAGATTACAGCAGTTATCCCGGTGAAAGAGTTTAAGACAGAGCAGTATATGTTTATGGCTACAGATAAAGGGACAGTCAAAAAGACCAATCTGGAAGATTTTAACAGTGCACGTAAGGTTGGATTGATTGCTATTACTCTGGATGAAAATGAACAGCTTATTGGTGTAGAATTGACTGATGGCAATTCAGAAATCATTCTGGCTACCAGAAACGGTATTGCGATCCGTTTTGATGAACAGGATGTGCGTCCCATGGGACGTACTGCTCACGGTGTACGCGGTATTCAGCTGAATTATGGTGATGAAGTTGTTGCTATGGACAGCGTGACCAGTGAAAACAGTGAAGTATTGACTGCGACTGAGCAGGGACTTGGTAAACGCACCTCTGTCAGCGAGTATCGCAAACAGACTCGTGGTGGTAAGGGCGTAATAAATATCAAAGTAAATGAAAAGACCGGCATTGTGATTGGAATGAAGGTTATTACTCCGGGGCAGGAGATTATGATGATCACTGCTGCCGGCATCATTATCCGTATTGACGTCGAAGGCATTTCCCAATTTGGACGTAATGCTCAGGGCGTTAAACTGATGACATTGAATGATGATGATAAAGTAGTTTCTTTGGCTGCCGTTCAGCAGGCTGAAGATGACGTTACAGAAGAAGTAATAACAGATGATGTGCAGACGGAAACAGTCGATGTTTCTGATGAGATCATAGAAACATCCCAGGCTACAGAAGAATAAAATAAAAAAGCCCTGCTGAGCAGGGCTTTTTCTTTTTTGTATAAATTTTACCAGCCGATACCGATACCGCCGCGATGTCGCCGGCCGATACCGATTCCGATACCAACATTTACACCGTCATCATAAACAGTGCTGCCGCGGGGGATTTTCATAAACCAGAACTTATGAATATTTGCCTTTATGTTTTCAGCGCCGGCATCAGAATCATCTTTACCACCCATATAACGGCTGTTATCATAAAGACGGCCTGATTTTTCCAGATCCTTTACTACATCAAAAGCCAGAGAGAAAGTCTGCTCACTGGCTGTCAGTAAATAAAGCACTTTGTTAGTAGGAAGATTTTTTAACAGTTCTTTACGGACTGCTTTTTTATCTTTAAAATCGGGATAGACCTTGTAAGCATCTTCGTCTATCTTAACATAAGCAGCCGGATTATCATCAGCCTGCAAAAGCTCATCGACTTGCTGTTGGCTCAGAATTTTATCTGAGGCGGCAGAAGCTTTTTCCTCAGCCCAGGTTACAGCAGTAAAAAATGTCAGACAAAGCATGATAGTTAAGGTCAGATAAAGAATACGTTTCATTAGTTATCACCTGCTTTTCTTTTTAATTTTATTCTAATTTAATCGAATGAAGCTGTCAATTTTTCAAGAGAGACGATTGAAAACTATTTGTAAAAATTAAAGAAAATATGTTAAAATATACATATAGCTAAATTTTAGAAATGAGGTAACTATGAAAAGAATATTTTCTGCCGGCAGAGGACTGTCTTTTATAGTTTTTATGACGGTTTTTTTGTTTACTGGCTGTGGCCAGAGTGCTGAACCTAAATCGGAAGTAAAAAATCCGACATTGCATGATGCGGCTGTAAAAATGGTTGCCGGTATGAGTTTAGAAGAAAAAATCGGACAAATGCTGCTGATCGGTATTGATGGTACGGAAATAGACGAGGGTGCGTTGAGCATGCTGCGAGATTATCATGTTGGCGGCGTGATTTTATTTGACCGCAATATGAATAATAAATATCAGGTTACAGGACTGAATGCTAACCTGCAGCGACTGAATAAAGAATATAATAAATTACCGCTTTATTTATGTGTTGACCAGGAAGGCGGGATGGTTGCCAGAATGAAGCAAGGGTTGACCGTTGCTCCTGCAGCAGCCAGAATAGCTGAACAGGGCACTCCTGAAGATGCACGTCGCTGGGCTTACCAGACAGCTATGGAATTGGAAACGATTGGTTTCAATGTAAATTTTGCTCCTGTTTTAGATATTGGTATTCCTTATGGAAGATCTTATGGGCACGATGCTGCGTTCGTGAGCAAGTTTACCGAAGCAGCCTGCCGTGGTTATGATCAGGCAGGAATTATTTACAGCTTGAAACATTTCCCCGGTATGGGAAAAAGTGAGGTCGATCCGCATACAGAACAATATCGGATTACAGCTTCTAAAGAGATTTTATTGCAGGAAGACACAATACCATTTAAAAATATTATCCAAAATTTTGACAACCAGGATTTTATGGTTATGGTAGGGCATTTGATTTATACAGGACTGGATACATTGCCGGCCAGTGTTTCACCTCAGGTAATCAATAATTTTCTGCGTAATGAGCTTGGTTTTCAGGGTATCGTCATTACAGATGATATGGAAATGGGAGCTTTAACAAGTATGTATGGTTTTCGTGAAATGGGGGTTGCAGCAGTTCAGGCCGGAGTTGATGTTTTGCTGGTTTGTCATAATTATGAACATCAGCAGCAGGTTTATCAGGGTGTACTGGAAGCTGTAAAAACAAATAAATTGACAACAGCCGCTATTGATGCAGCAGCTGTAAGAATAGTGGAAAATAAAATGATTAAGTTATTAGATGCAGGCAAACAACAGGAATTGTTGCAGGACTTGCAGAAAGAGGCGCAGTAAAAGGAGTCGGAAGTGGGAAAAAACTTAGGAAAAATTATATTTTTAAATGCTGTAGGTTTAACAATATTTTTTAGCTGGTATTTACCTGCTGAACATGGTTTTTGGTTTACATTGGATAAAAGCATTTTCTATTACTTTAATGAACAGCTTCAACCTGAAAGCTCTTTTACGTATTTTGTCGGTCTGACTAATGTACGTCATTTCGATATAATTTCTTTAATGGCTATGTTGGCATTATATGGTTATTATTATTCTAAACAGGATCATTTAGGTAAACGAAAAATGTGGTTTATCGGTGTCACGATGCTGTTTTTTGCGGTAATATTAAATCAGCTGGGGCATTTGATTCCTGTACAGCGATGCAGTCCGACAGGATTTTTTGAAAATATTCATCGTGTCAGTAAAATGCTGGTTTTTAAAGCTAAGGATTATTCTGGCGACAGTTTTCCAGGCGATCATGGTCTGATGCTGATGATTTATGCCGGTTTCATGCTTAGATATTTTGGCAAAAAAGCTTTTGCCGTCAGCTGCATTATTTTAATAATTTTTATGCTGCCGCGTATTATGGCCGGAGCGCACTGGTTTACAGATATTGCTGTAGGTTCTTTAAGTATTTCTTTGGTTGGTTTGAGTTGGGTTTTACTGACGCCGGTGAGTGATAAATGTATAGATTTTTTAAATAAAATTTTTCCGGATAAAGCTGTAAAATAATTTTTAAAATATCCTGTCAAATTTGACAGGATATTTTTTTAGTGATAGGGACTTTAAAAGTCCCGTGGGTGACAAAAAATGAAATTTTTCTTGTAAAAACTATAAAGTAAGTTCTTTTTTTGTAAAGAATGTGATAAAATTACTAAGTATAACTTAGAATTTTTGTTTAGGATGTGAAATGATGGAATTTTTCAAAACAGCGGATGTCGTTGTTATCGGCGGCGGTATTGTTGGTACTGCAATTCTGCGTGAGTTGTCGAAGTATGATTTAAAATGCGTGCTTGTTGAAAAAGAACCGGACCTTGCTGCAGGTACTACGAAAGCTAATAGTGCTATTTTACATGCTGGTTTTGACGCGCCGACAGGCAGTTTAAAAGCAGTTACTAATGTACGCGGCAATAAATTATATCATGAGCTGCAAAAAGAATTAGGTCTGGATATTGAATGGACAGGTTCTCTTGTTGCTGCTACCAGTGAAGAAGAAATGCAGACTTTACAGGAATTATTGGAACGCGGTCAGAAAAACGGCGTTGAAGGCCTGCGTATTTTAAATAGAGAAGAAGTTTTAGCCAAAGAAAAAAATCTGACAACAGTTGTTGGCGCTTTATGGGCGCCGTCGGCAGGCGTTTGCTGGCCTTTTGCCATGGCTGTGGCTTTTGCGCAATGTGCAGTGCAGAATGGCGCTGAAGTAGTTACGGACTGCCGTGTAACTGGATTTATTAAGGAAGCTGGCAGAATTACGGCTGTAGAAACTTCAAAAGGTTTGATCAAGGCTGCTTGTGTCATAAATGCCGGTGGTGTTTATGCAGATGGTATCGCTCGTTTGGCTGGCGATGAAAGCTTCACTATTCATCCGCGCCGCGGCGAATATATTCTTTTTGATAAAACTGCTGCAGCCAGTTTGGTTAAAGGCGTTGTTTTCCCAACACCTAATAAAAAGTCTAAAGGTATACTGATCTGTACGACTACGCATGGCAATACATTTATCGGTCCTAATGCACAGGATATGGAGAATAAGGAAGATACTGCCGTTACTCTGACAGGGATGGACGAAATTATGAATTCTGCCAGAAAACTGATTCCAAATTTGCCGATGGGTGCTTCGATTACTGAATTTGCAGGGCTGCGTGCAGTTTCCGGCAGCGGAGATTTTGTCATCGGCGCTTCACCTGTAGCAGGTTTTTTTAATGCTGCAGGGATGCAATCGCCTGGACTGACAGCTGCTCCGGCAGTAGCCGAAATGATTGTTGAAGCTGTGTTGGCATATTGTCCGGCCGCTGTAAAAGCTGATTTTAAAGCTGTTTTACCGCAAAATCCTCTTTTTCATAGATTGTCACATGAGGAGCAGGCAAAGCTTATTGAAAAAAATAGATTGTATGGCCGTGTTATCTGTCGTTGTGAAACGGTCACGGAAGCGGAGATTATCGCTGCTATCAAAGCGCCCTGCGGAGCTAAAACAGTTGACGGTGTTAAACGCCGTACGCGTGCCGGTATGGGACGCTGTCAGGGCGGTTTCTGCGGTCCGCGCGTTACCCAGATCCTGGCACGGGAACTGGGTATACCCGTACCGGAAGTTTTGAAAGAACGTGCTGATTCTCATTTGTTTTATGAAAAAAACTCTGCAGATGAGGGGGAAGCATAAAAATGAAAAATTTATATGACGTAATTATTGTCGGCGGTGGTCCGGCTGGACTTTCTGCTGCTTATAGCGCTTGGCAGAATGGTGCTAAAAGTATTTTGGTTATTGAGCGTGACCGGGAATTAGGCGGCATTCTGCAGCAGTGCATTCATAATGGTTTTGGCTTGCATCATTTTAAAGAAGAGCTGACTGGACCTGGATATGCTTATCGTTGCATTGAAATGATCAAAGATAAACCGGAAATAGAAACCTTGGTTGATACGATGGTTTTGGAAGTTTTGCAGGACAAAACGGTAATTGCAGTCAGCCCTGAACATGGACTGCTGAAAATTGCAGGCAGAACCGTTATTCTGACTATGGGCTGCCGCGAACGTACACGCGGTGCGATTAGAATTCCGGGTGAACGGCCGGCCGGTGTTTTTACTGCCGGAGCGGCGCAGCGGATGGTCAATATGGAAGGTTATCTGCCTGGACATAAAATAGTAATTTTAGGCAGCGGTGACATTGGATTAATCATGGCGAGAAGAATGAGCCTGGAAGGCTGTAAAGTGCAGGCTGTTTTGGAAATCTGTCCGTTTTCCAATGGTTTGACCCGTAATATAGTGCAGTGTCTTGATGATTCTGATATACCTTTGTATCTTTCCCATACTATCACAAAGATCCATGGACGTGATCGCGTTACCGGTGTAACTGTAGCAAAGGTCAACGAAAAAATGCAGCCGATTGTCGGGACTGAATTTGATATTGAATGTGATACTTTACTGCTTTCTGTCGGCTTGATTCCGGAAAATGAACTATCGCGCAGTTTGGATTTAGAGATGCATCCGCTGACCAGCGGCCCTATCGTAGACCAACGCCGCCGTACTAGTCTTCCTGGTTTTTATGCTGCCGGCAATGTTGTACATGTACACGACCTGGTAGATTTTGTTTCGGAAGAAGCGGAAATAGCAGGAAAATTTGCAGCGTTAGATGCGCAGGGAAAATTGGATGGCGACTTGCGTACAGTAAATGTGATTGCCTCGAACGGAGTACGTACATGTGTACCGCAAAGACTGTCTCTGCCCGAAAATGGTGAAAAAGCACGTTTATTTATGCGTGTTGCCAATCCGGAACGTAAAGTAAAATTAGAAGTAAAGAGCGGCGAAAATGTCATTTTGACAAAAATGCTGCCTGTTGCCAAGCCAAGTGAAATGATTGCTGTCGATATTCCAGCAGAAAAGACAGCGCTTATCGGAGAAACTTTGACTGTGGCGTTGAACAAGGAGGCATAAAAATGGCTGTAGAAACTCGTATAATGAACTGTATCATGTGCCCTTTGGGTTGTGAGATGACTGTTACTATAGAAGACGGTGCGGTAACAAGTGTTACCGGTAATACCTGCCCCCGTGGTCCTAAATATGCCCATGATGAAGTAGTTGCCCCCAAGCGGATGCTGACAAGTACCGTACAGGTAAAAGGAGGACTTTTACCATTATTGCCCGTCGTATCTAAAACTACACTGCCTAAAGAACGTATTTTGGATTGTGCTGCGGCATTGCGCCAAATAGCCGTAAAGGCTCCGGTGACTGAAGGCCAGATTATTGTAGAAAATATTCTGGGATTGGGAGTAGATATTATTGCCAGCCGTTCGATGGAGGCACATCGGGAATAATAGTTTGGATTAAGTTGTTCGAATCCGGTTTTGCTGTAGAAGGCAAAGCCGGATTTTTATTTTTAGTGTGGCAGGATTTGTAAATTCAGTAAAAGGTAAACTATTATAGAAGCGTTTTTGGACGGCGGACAATACAATAAACAGTTATTTTTTCAAAAAAAAAACTGGGGAATGGCTTGTAGTCAAGCGGGAGACGTTGCCAACGCTGCCTGGTGTATCATGCAAAAATATAAAAAATGTTACAAAAAAGGTGTTGACAGAAGTAACGGGGAATGCTATTATATACAAGTCGCCGAAAT
>ERZ791864.2053-NODE-2053-length-11349-cov-18.741544_pt1 | contig 11349 bp, 12 predicted proteins | sample MGYA00510282_ERZ791864 | MGnify/ENA primary metagenome ERZ791864 (study PRJEB30046, sample SAMN00792087) | human gut metagenome | study: EMG produced TPA metagenomics assembly of the A metagenome-wide association study of gut microbiota in type 2... | reverse complement strand
ATGCCGAGCGGTAAGCCTCGGGCCACATTGGCCCGAGGTTTTCTGTTCCCCGAGACTGTACGGGGGCCTCCCGGATAGCGGGAACCCCGACGGAAAGGAGGTTTGACATTGGCAGACGATAAAAAGAATATCGGCCCCGAGGTAGAAAAAACTAACGCGCCCCCTGCGCCGGATCAGCCTGCTCACGGCAAGGCCGAGCCTGTTGTGGCAGATCCCGCCCCGGCTGAAAAGGCGGCTCCGTGGATAAAGCGGAGCCCACCGTCCCGGAGGTTCCCGGCCCTGCGTCTCCCGAGCCGCCCAAGCCCGACAAGGAGGCCGGAAAGAACAAGGCACCGCCTAAACAGAAAACCACGGAGCCGAAGGATAAAGCAGCGGCCAAGGCCAGCAAGGGCCGTCCGGCAAAGGCTGACAAGGCGGCCTCCGACAAGGCCAAGCCGCCCACGCGAGACAAAATGTCCCAAAGTAAGGCAGCCCCGGAAAACGCTGCCCCCAATCCGCAGGAGGCTCCGGCTCCTGCCGCACCGGAACAGCCCGCCGCGCCCCGTGACGCCACTTGACCGGTAAAAGAGGAGATCGTCTATCTCAACCTGTCTGACCTGCACCCGTTCAAAAATCACCCGTTTGGTGTCCGGGACGATGCGGAGATGCAGGGGCTTGTGGAGTCGGTCAAGGCGGCGGGCGTCAATCAGCCCGCGCTGGTGCGTCCCCGTGAGGATGGCGGCTATGAGATCATCGCTGGCCACCGCAGTCAGTGGGCAAGCGAGCTTGCCGGATTTGCGAATATGCCGTGTATCGTCCGCAACATGACGGACGATGAAGCCATCCTCGCCATGACGGATGACAACCTCCGTCACCGTGAGCGCATTTTGCCCACGGAAAAGGCACAGTCGCTCAAAATGCAGGTGGAGGCCATCAAGCACCAAGCTCCCGTCCCGGTGAGGAGGACAAGGATGCCGGAAAACGCTCCACGCAGGTCGTGGGAGATTGCAACGGCATGAACTACAAGCAGGTGCAGCGGTATATCCGCCTGACCGAGCTTGTACCGGATTTGCAGAAAATGGTGGACGAGAAAAAGCTGGCGTTCACCCCGGCGGTGGAGATCTCATTCATCCGCCCCAAAAATCAGAGGTATATCGCCGTATCCATTGAGGGGCAGCAGTCCTCGCCCTCGCTGTCGCAGGCGCAGAAAATGCGGGAACTGGACAAGGACGGCAAGCTCAACGGTAAGGGTACACCGACACGGTTTTCTTTGTAGACGATGGCATCACAGGTACGACCATGAAGCGTCCCGGCTTTCAGAAGATGCTGACCGCTATCGAGGCCAGGTATATCTCGGCGGTGTTTGTCAAAGACCTGTCCAGGCTGGGGCGCAACTATATTGAGGTCGGCAAGCTGACCGAGGAATTTTTCCCGCTTCACGATATACGGCTGGTGGCCGTTTCCGACGGCGTAGACAGCGACGAGGGCGAGGACGATTTTACTCCGTTCAAGAACATTATGAACGAGTATTACGCCAAGGACATTTCCAAGAAGCGCCGGATTGTGAACAAGATGAAAGGCAATGCGGGCGTTCCGCTCTCTCCTCCACCCTACGGTTATATTAAAAACCCGGACGATCCCCGCTTTTGGGTGGTAGAGCCGGAGGCCGCCGAGGTGGTGCGCCGGATCTACCGCATGGCGCTGGAGGGTTACGGGCTGGCGGAAATCGCCGCCCGCCTTGCCGCCGATGGTGTGGTCAATCCCACCTACTACTGGCGCAGCCGTGGGACGAACCGTAGCGGGTCGAAAAGCACCGTGGAGCCTACCAAGTGGGGGCATACCACCGTCAAGAATATCCTCACCTTGCAGGAATACTGCGGCGATGTCATCAACTTCAAAAGCTACTCCAAGTCCTACAATATGAAAAAGCGGATCGAAAACCCTGAGGAAAACCGGGCGATCTTCCTCAATGTCCATGAGGCCATTGACCGCCAGACTTGGGAAAAGGTGCAGGCGCTCCAAAAAGGGACGCGCCGCAAAAAGCCCACTGTCACGCAGGAGCCCAGCGTATTCTCTGGCCTGCTGAAATGTCCGGAGTGCGGCGGCAACCTCAATTTCCACTTCAACCAGAACAACCACGACATCAAGTTTTTCAGTTGTCAAAATCATAACTCCGGCTATCGCAAGTGCAGCAAGACGCACTATATCCGGCTGGATTTCTTAGAGCAAGTCGTTTTGTACGAGGTCAAGCGGCTGGCCTGCTTTGCCAGCGAATACGAAAATGACTTTATCAAGGCCATGATCGGACACTCAGCAAAGGTTGCGGAAAATACCGCGCTCCGCAAGCAGCGGGAGCTGGACGCTCTGACCGCCCGTGACCGGGAACTGGATATGCTCTTTGAACGGCTCTATGAGGACAATGTGGCGGGTAAGATCGACGATGCCCGGTTTGCCAAAATGTCCAAACGCTATGAACAGGAGCAGGGCGAGAACGCAAAGAAGATCAAGGCGCTGCGGCTGGAACTGAAAAAGGACGAAAGCAAGTGCATGGACATTGACGATTTCCTTGAAACGGTGCGGCGGTATACGGACGCGACCACCATTACAAAGCGGTATGGTCGCAGAGCTGATCGACCACATTGAGGTGTACCACGCCGAAAAGCAGGACGGCGTTACCAATCAGCGTGTCGTGATCTACTACAACTGCATCGGCGCTTTCGATGTGCCGGATTGCCGGAAGATCCCGGAGGCCGACATTATCATGGAAACAAGAAAAGGCGTAGCACTCAGCTACGCCCCGGAACAGGTTGCTGTATGAACTTTTCAGGAAATAAAAAAGCAGAGTGTCCATTACAGGATACTCAGATCCTATAAGAACACTCTGCATGGTCCGAGTGGCGAGAGTCGAACTCACGGCCCCTCTTGAACCCCATACAAGCGGGCTACAAAATTGTACAATACATGATAGAAGCGAGCAGAGTATAGACGATTTAAAATGAAATTTCTAAGCCGAATTACGGCGGTCATGCAAACGCCCCTTTCACTTCATTCTCCGCAGGCGGCGCACAAGGTCAGATGCACTGTACAGCACACGAGCCACCGACACGGTACCCTCGCCCACAATGTAAAACACCGAGTAGTTGTCCACTAACATCTGCCGCAGTCCTTGGGTGCGCTCCGGCTCGCTTTCCACCAGCGCACAGCGTTCCGGCAGGATGTTCAGCGATTGGATGGCTTCTGCAATGCGGTTATACTGCCCCATAGCCGTGTCAGGCTCCAGCAGACGGTCGGCAATGTAGCTGTAAATCTGCTCCATATCACTGAGTGCCGCACGGGAAATTTTCACGTGATACTGCTTCATCTGTGTTGTTCCCTGAACTGTGCAAATGCACTTGCGGCATCCACAGTATCACCATTCTGAATTTCCTTGATGCCCACCTGCAAGGCTGCATGGAGTTGGTCATCGGTCATGGTGTCAGCGTTCAAAGCCGCAGGAGCCTTCGGAAGGGACAGCGAGAAGGGAATACCGCCAGTCATGGTGATCTGTCGCAGGTACATATCAATGGCCGTTGCCATTGGGATACCGAGCTGCTTCAGCACATCTTCGGCCTGCTGCTTGACAGTAGGGTTGACGCGAAGGTTAAGTGTCATCGTTTTTTCCATGGTTATCACCTCAACTCTATTGTAACGCATTTTGCGTTATTTTGCAATGATATCCATTAGCTTCTGCAGGTTGCACAGAATTTGCCAAAAATTTTTGGCAGGGGCCCAGACGGGCATCGTTCAACCCTTTATTTTAACACCTTATTCAGCAATTTCTGATAGCTATCTCGACGGCGTACAAATAGGATACACCGTAAACTGATTGCAATAGTTTACACTGTCTGCTGCAAGCCTATCCACATTTGGGGGTTTTGATATCTTTATTCCCATTGAACCCAAGACAATCCCACCGAAGCTGATCACAACGCTTGCTTGACATTTTCTACGGTCATTCACTCCTTGCTGTTAGCTGTCACAGTGGACATTTCCTAACTACAAGGGCCTCTTTGCTTACTTCGGTAAGCAAAGAGGCCGCACATTCTGAGCTTATTGTCAAGTATTTATAAGAAAAAAATCCCTCTATACCAATTTCTGCGTTGGTGTAGAGGGATTGCCTATTTAACTAAGTGACATTGCCTTTATCGGAATAGCTCTTTCCTTTACAACAACCTCACCTTACAGTTTGGGAGAAACGCTTAGTGCTTCAGTTCCAGCAACACATCCCCCTGCTTTACGGTGCCACTGGCTTTAGCCTCGACAGCGGCATAGTCATCGGTATTGCAGACAATGATTGGCGTGGTCACAGGATAGCCTTCGGCCTTAATGGCTTCCAGCTCAAAGCGGATCAACGGCTGGCCTTTCTTCACCTTGTCGCCCTCGTTGACGAGGTAGGTAAAGTGCTTGCCGCCCAGCTTGACCGTATCGATGCCGATGTGCATCAGCAGTTCGGCACCGTCAGCCGTGGTCATGCCCACGGCATGATGAGTCTCAAAGGTGGAGGAGATCTCACCGTCAGCAGGTGCCACCAGTTCACCGTTGGAGGGCTCAATGGCAATGCCATCCCCCAGTACACCACTGGCAAAGGCTTCATCCTTCACATCGGCCAGCGGCACTACAGTACCGTTCAGGCAGGCATACAGCACGGTATCCTTTGATGCGGGTGCAGCTGCCGGCGAGGGAGCGACAACCGGGTTTTTGGGTGTACTTTCCAGATAATCTTCCAGCTTTGCCTTGATGACGGCCACCTTGGGACCGTACACCACCTGTACGCCGTTGCCCTTGCAGATCACGCCGGAGGCACCGGAGGCTTTGAGCACATCCTGTTTGACCAATGCCGCATCATTGACCGTGCAGCGCAGACGGGTTGCGCAGCAATCCACATCGGCCAGATTAGCGGCACCTCCCAGACCTTCCACGATCATTGCACTGACCGGGTCATTCCCGGCAGGCACACTGCCGGAAGTAGCATTGCGGGCGTTCACGTCCGCACGGGTGTACAGCTTGACTTCCTCGGCATCATCGCGGCCCGGGGTCTTGTAGTCAAACTTGGAGATCATAAAGCGGAAAATGATGTAGTACAGTACAAAGTACACCGCGCCGACCACGACCACCCACACCCAGTGGGTCTTGGCGTTGCCCTGCATCACACCGAACAGCACCAGGTCGATGAGACCGCCGGAGAAGGTCATGCCCACGCCCACATTCAGAATGTGCATCAGCATGAAGGACAGACCGGCCAGCACGCAGTGCACCGCGTACATGGGCAGTGCCACAAAGATAAAGGTAAATTCCAGCGGCTCGGTGATGCCGGTGAGGAAAGCCGTCAAGGCGGCAGACAGCAGCAGGCCGCCTGCCACCTTTTTCTTTTCCGGCTTGGCGCACTGGTACATCGCCAGCGCTGCGCCGGGCAGACCGAACATCATAAAGGGGAACTTACCGGCCATGAAGCGGGTAGCGCTGACCGAGAACACAGTGGTGGACTTGGAAGCCAGCTCGGCAAAGAAGATGTTCTGTGCGCCGGTCACGGTGACGCCATCGATGATGGCGGTGCCGCCCACAGCGGTCTGCCAGAACGGCATATAGAACACATGATGCAGTCCAAAGGGAATCAGCGCACGCTCCAGCAGGCCGTAAATAAAGGTGCCTGCGTAGCCGGAAGCCAGCACCAGTGCACCCAGCGCGGCAATACCGCTCTGCACCACCGGCCAGATATAGAACATGGCAATGCCGACCACCAGATACACAATAGAACTGACGATGGGCACGAAGCGTGTGCCGCCAAAGAAGGCCAGCACTTGCGGCAGCTCGATCTTATAGAATTTGTTGTGCAGCGCAGCCACGCCCAGACCGACCACGATGCCGCCGAACACACCCATTTGCAGCGTTGTGATGCCCAGCATGGTGGTGGTGGAGTTGGCAGGCATAGCTTCTACGCCGCCCGCTGCATTGATCATGGCCTGAATGGCTGTATTCATAATGATATAAGCCACTGCACCGGACAGTGCCGCGACCTCTTTTTCTTTGCGAGCCATGCCGATGGCTACACCCATGGCAAACAGCAGCGCCAGGTTGTTGAACACCGCATTGCCGGTCTGGCTCATCACGTCCAGAATGGTATAAATGAGGGTGCCCGGATGGATGACGCTGTTCAGGCCATAAGCCGCCAGCATCGTTTCGTTGGTGAACGAGCTGCCGATGCCCAGCAGCAGGCCCGCCACAGGCAGCAGTGCAATGGGTAGCATAAAGCTGCGTCCCACGCGTTGCAGTACGCCAAAGATCTTGTCTTTCATCTTCAATTCTCCTTTTTCTTAAGTTCGTAACCAGCATATATCTACACAGGAAATACCTGTGGAGAATCAAAGGCGAAACAAAAAGCTTACTTTCCCATCCAAATCCGTTTCAGATGGATAGTAAGGAACACCAGTTCCTCGTCTGAAAGCTCCTTGTGCCAGGTATTGCGCACATACTCCGCAATGCAGCAGGCGCATTTGTAGTGTTCACTGCAATTGCGGGCGATCAGAGCGCGGAACACTTCGTCATGGGTATCGTTTTCCTGCTCCTGTTTTCCTTGAAATACGCGCTGTGCAAAAAAGCGCAAATGCACTATAAAGCGGCTGAAATCCAGTGTATCCCGGTCAAAATGAAAGTTGTAAAAGCATTCTACTACCTGCACGCAGCCATCCACAAAGCGGGTGACATCGTTCACCACGCTCATGGTGGTGTTGAGCTCTGCGTTGACGATGTGCAGCGCAATGAAGCCGCCCTCGTCGTCCGAAAGGTCTGCATGGCAGCGCTGGCGGATGGTGGCAAGGCACTCCATACCAAGGCGATACTCTTCCGGGTAGAATTCCCGAATGGGAGCCATCAGCGGGTTGGAAAAGCGAATCCCCTGTTCACTGCGCTGAATGGCAAAGCTGATGTGGTCGGCCAGCGTGATGAGCAGGCTTTCGTTCAGTGGGTATTTCAGCCGCTGCCGGATGGTTTCTACCAGCTCATCGGTGAGCAGCAGATGCTCATACGGAATCCGTTCCAGAAGTTCCACCAACTTTTGCTGCACTGCAGGGCTGGTCATGCGGTAGCTGCACTCCACGGTTTCAGCCTCGATTTTATAGCCCGGCTTAACACCAAAGCCCAGACCGCGCCCGGTGACGATCAGCTCACAGCCCGTGGGGTCCACCACGCGCAAAATGTTGTTGTTGATTGGCTTTTTGACGGTATATTGCATTGTTTCTCCTCCTTGGGGTTGAAAAAGGCAATAAAAAAAGACCACTCTTGACACAGCAAACATACCGAAGGCTGAAACACGCTTTCGGCTTGTGCTATGCAGAGTTGGTCTAGCCCGCCAAACGGTAACAATCCAACGACGCTGCTCACGTACATTTTTCTTTTTTTGTAAGGCACAAACAAATCAGGCACTTGAATAGCGACTTATTCTGTGCATGATTACAATACCATATTCCTTGTGGAGTGTCAAGACAAGAACGGCTCTCTTTTTCACTTTGTTAGCTTTGCACAAATTCAGTCGATAATTTACAGCAGATTGACAAGTAAAAAGATTTCTTTTATTTCTCATCCGGATACAAGTTCCGTGCATCCTTAACTGCAAGCAGAGGATTTTATTTACGTGCATGATACTTAACCAATCGCAACAAATCGTCCCTTTACAGTCGGGCAAAACTGGATTATGCTCAACACGCCCAGAGGAGCACAATCCAGTGCGATTCTCTACAGCATTGCAGAAACGGTAAGGCCAACAATTTGAAGCCGTATGAGTATTTCCGTTTAGCGAAGCAAATCAACCGCATATTTCATTTAAAGCAAAATCATCCAATCCGTTCAATAATAAACATTTTATGGAACCACTGCCCCATTTGCTCACCACAATTTTTTTATTTTTCCCGTCCCATTCCCACACTTCGACGCTATCCATTGTAATTGAGAGGAGATATACTTCCTCTCACCACAACTGAATAGCGTCCTCTGCCGTACCGCTTTTAGGGAAGCAGCGCGATAATCCGAATTTGTCCGGGGAGCGTGCCAAGAAGGCGTGATAACATGCTGCAAGGTTGGCCCAAAAACCGCCTTGCAGGGCACAGCGCCGGGAAGGGTTGCCTGTCTGGAATTTGCAGGGGGAGAAAAACGCAAAACCAATATAGCAGCAGATTATGCCGTGAAGGCGCTCGCTTTCACGGCATTGCTGTGCCGCCATATTGGTTCCATTCGTACATTTTTGAAATCGTAACGATTGTAGTATACTGGTTTTGCGGACGAGGAAAACGCCCCGTCTCGACAGTCGAATCTTGGAGGTGCAGTCTTATGCCACAATGCTTTGGGAGGCCCTTCTCATGACCGCCAGCTTGCGCGTAAAAAACGACAAATACTATGTCGTGCTCACGCATACGACAGATGGCAAAAAAAATCAAACCTGGGTTTCCACAGGTCTGTCAGTAACAGGAAACGAGGGCAAAGCCAGGCAGATCATGCTTGACATGCTCGGTGAAAAACCTGAGCAGGCTGCCCCGCCCGATATGCTTTTCAGTGACGCCGTGCGCCGCTGGCTGGAGGATGTCCGACATCGTGTGGACGAGGTCACCTATCAGGGCTATGAGGTACAGGCCCGGGCGCATATCCTGCCCTACTTCGACGACCTGCAAATCCGGCTGTGCGATGTTGACGGCGAGACGCTGCAGACGTACATCAACGTAAAGGCTAAATTCGGGCGCTCTGACGGCCACGGCGGCCTTTCGGCGGTTAGTTTGCGCCAGCACAAGAACGTGCTCAATCAGACGCTCAAATTAGCGCAGAGAGACGGTCTGATTCAAACAAATCCCGCCGATCTGGTCGTCATGCCGCACGCGGCGCAGTTTACCGGCACGTTCTACACCGAAGCGCAGATGCGGGACCTTTTGACCGCCGTCAAGAACGAACGCCTCTACCCTATCATCTACGTCACTGCGCTGTACGGCCTGCGCCGCAGCGAGGTACTGGGCCTGAAATGGGACAGCATCAACTTTGCGATGCAAACGCTGACCATACGGCACACCGTGGCCCGGGTCACGAAGGTCGTGGAGAAGAACAAGACGAAGAACGCATCCAGCTTCCGCAGCTTTCCCCTGACCGACGATGCGGTGCGGCTGTTCAAGATCCTGTTACAGCAGGAGCAATACTACCGCAATCACTTCGGCAAGAACTACATAGCCAACGACTATGTGTTCACCTGGGAGGACGGGCATCCCTACTCTCCCGACTATGTGAGCCACACCTTCCACAAGCTGCTGAAGAAGTACGACCTGCCCCACATCCGGTTTCACGATTTACGCCACACCTGCGCCAGCATGCTGCTGTCGGAGGGCTACAGCCTGAAAGACGTGCAGGAGTGGCTCGGCCACTCGGACATCAAGATGACCGCAAACATCTACGGCCATCTGGACATACGCCGCAAGCGCTCCATCGCCAACGGTTTGGAGCAGGCGCTGCCGCGTTTGAAGCCGTAAAAACAAAAAAGCGCCAAATCCTTTCGGATTTGACGTTACTGCTGACCTTGACAGCCACCTTTGGTCCGAGTGGCGAGAGTCGAACTCACGGCCTCTTGAACCCCATACAAGCGGGCTGCCCAATCATTCGATTTATGCTAGCTAATACACCATTTTGTTTTATACAGCCTGCAATGGGTAGTTCGCCATTATTTTTTTGAATTCTTCGACTGTCATTTTAGCCTTTTCAGCAGCACGCTCTAGTTTCAAATCACCGTCTCGAACAAGCTGAACGAGGATCCCAATCTCTCCTATGCTGATGCCTTCTTTCCTGCCTTCCTCTCTGCCTTCGGCCCTGACTTCCTGACTAAGGTTGCACATAGTAAGCACCTCACTTTCCAGTTCTTCACTCATTGCAACGCCAAACTCTTCTTCGAGAATTTTCTTTTTCTCCGTAGCTGCTCTCGACGAAGAAAGCAGCACATCCAAAAATTTCAGAATACCTGTATAGTTTTCCGAATCAGGTTTTCCCAGACAAATCGTTACCACGCTCATAAGATCATAGTTTTCTGATTTTTCAGTTACATTTCCAATCAACTGTTCCGGGCAAATCGAATACCTTGTGAGTGTATTTTGAAATTCATCGGACGGTTTTGTACAAACCCATATAGAATACACTTTTCGGATTTTTCCATACTCCGACTTTTTGAATATCGGCCCGTGCTGGGCGGAAATCATTCTGCTGCAATAATAGATTGCACGTTTCGTCAGCGGATATCCCGGATTGAACGCAGTCTGTGCTTCCACGTTAATAATAAGCCGAATCACATCTTGCGAAGCCGCATCATGCACTGCTGTCGGTACAATCGCATCAAAGCGAACATCATATTGAATCTTAATATCTGTCTTTAAATCACACTCTACCGTAATTATATCTTTGATAGCGAAGCAAATCAACCACATTTTTTATTTGAAACAAAATACACTATTTTGTTTCACTTTGCAAGGAATCTGTGGGTATTCTGCACAAAGGTGCATGGGGGTGCGTGGGATTTTATTGGCTGGTTTTTGCAGCGTGCCGTGTACTACACCATTACTACATCATTTTATGGGAAAGAGACTGGGTATGACACAAATATTTTACCTTTCAAAACTTTTGCACCGTCCACTGGATGATAGGCCCTGCTATTATAATTGTGGCAATCGTACACACACCAAAACGTCCGCCGCAAAGCACACCAAGCACAACCATAAGCACATCCAGCACCATGCGGACGTATTTCACCGGCCAGCCGTTCTTCTCTGCCAGCGCAAATGTCATGGCTTCGTAGGAGCCACGCCCCAGATTTGCAGACGAATAGAGCCCCGTACCAAATGAAAACACAACAATTCCCGCACACATAATGATAAAGTTGAGGATTCGGCTCTGGCTGTATACGTGTAATCGGCTAAAAATTTCTACAAAGCCACTGTAAAACAGCTGATAAATCACTGTACCGATATGGATTTGACGGCGGTCATAGAAGAACACAAACGCGAGCATGACCACCGCTACCGCAAGTGACGCGCCACCAATCGTAAGCCCTGTCAGGTTTGCCACACCCTGCCAAAAGATAGCCAGCGTTGCGCCGCCAAAACCTGCATATACCGCCAATGTAAGGCCATAGGCCGCCAGAATGGAGCCGACCACGATTTTCAGGGCCGCTTTTCCCGACATATGTTTTTGTTCCATTTCTTTTCTCCATGAAAAAACTTCCCCTGCTGCTTGTTGGAAAGTGCAGGGAAAGTTTTTACTGTTAGTGTTCCTTCGCCTTGATGGCCGCGTCAATCGCGCGGGCAGCCTCTTTACCGGCAC
>ERZ791864.2044-NODE-2044-length-11374-cov-3.623200_pt1 | contig 11374 bp, 10 predicted proteins | sample MGYA00510282_ERZ791864 | MGnify/ENA primary metagenome ERZ791864 (study PRJEB30046, sample SAMN00792087) | human gut metagenome | study: EMG produced TPA metagenomics assembly of the A metagenome-wide association study of gut microbiota in type 2... | reverse complement strand
TCAGCGATATGCAGCAGGAAGCAATCTATTTCAGAGGGTGCTATGACAGCGTTGGATATCTCAAAAAGGCAGGAATTTTATAACCAAGAACGGCGGCATTGGCGTGGAGCTGATGCCGTCTTTTTACATAGTAGTAGAGATAGAAAAAATTTAATCTATATGGTATGATAAGAAAAATACGTTGTGATACTGCTATGAATTTTAAGCCGTTAAATGCACGAAAGGAATATTATATGAATGAATATTTGGAAAATCAATTAAATAAGTCGGTAGTTTATCAGCAATTAAAAGATAATTGTGAAAGGAATAATCAACATGAAGTATTGGCTCTTGTAGCGAAAGTTGGTACTTTTGCAGTTGAACGCCTAAAGACAGTGATTAAAAATATGCCTGAGTTCACCCTGCATGATGATACTCATATTTTTAATATGCTCACCATTATTGGAAAACTTATTCCGCAAGAGAACATGAGAAAATTATCTACGCCAGACTTATTCATGTTGATTGTTTCAGTATTCCTACATGATATAGGTATGGCTCCTGATGAAAAGCATATATTAGCATGGAAAAATCAACTTCCCGAGACAGAATATGACGAGGAATTAAAAGAAGAAAGAGAAAAGTTTGCTCGTTTTCGTCTAACGTATACACATCAATTAGCTGACATTGAACGGCTTGAAACAGAACAAGAGTTTTCGAAAGCGCAGCTTCTTGAAGATTATATTGTTACTGAATATATAAGAACAACTCATTCGATTCGTGCAAGGGAAGTTATCGCAAAGTATTGGGCAGGGGAAATAGTATACCAAGATACAGATTTAACGGAGGATTTGGCAACGATTTGTTTTAGCCATAATGAAAGTTACACATATTTACTCCAAATGGAAACCTTTAGAGTCTGTGGTCAAGATGAATACCTGTGTATTCCATTTGTGGCAACAGTATTACGATTAGCCGATATAATTGATTTTGACCCTAAAAGAACACCTTCTGTTCTGTTTTCTCATCTAGCTGTAAAAAATTCTGTATCGTTGAGTGAATGGAAAAAGCATCAAAGTATAAATGCATGGACAATATCGCCCAGAACACTTTTATTTTCGGCTCAGTGCGAACACCCTGCAATTGAAGCGACTATTCTTGCTTTTTGCAATCAAATTGATGAAGAATTGAGGAATGGCACTGTTATTTTGTCTAATCTATCAGATGAGGGAATGGATATTGATGTGGAGGTCTATAAAATTTCATTGCCACCTCAAGTAGATAGAAGAAAAATACAAGCTAAAAAAGATATAATATCAGGAAAGCCTATTTATCGTTACCATGACACAAAATTTTCATTAAGTAAGAAACAAATAATTGATTTGTTAATGGGAACTAAGCTGTATGGTAAGCCAGAAGTTGCATTGCGTGAACTGTTACAAAATTCTATTGATGCTTGTTTGCTTAGACAAAAACTCTCTGAGTTATGGGGGATAGAGTACACCCCTAAAGTTAAGGTGTCATTATATACAAAAAATAATGTTGATTATTTGCGAGTAAGTGATAATGGTGTTGGCATGAATCAGCATATAATTGATAATTATTACACCAATGTCGGATGCTCATATTATTCTTCTCGAGAATTTAGTGAGTTAATGGTTTCGTTCAAATCTTCGTTCACTCCGATATCTAGATTTGGTATAGGCATTCTTTCATGTTTTATGGTATGTGACTCTATGGAAGTGACAACTAGGAGAATTAGAGAAAGATTCGAGTGCGATGAAGCATTGCATATATCGATTGAAGGTTATGAAAGTCTTTTTGTTATTTCGGATTCTGATAAAAAAGAACCTGGAACGGATACTATATTAACATTACGTCCAGTGCATCCGTGGGATAGAATGAATGAAGAAGAATTTATGCAGTGTATAAAAGTCATTGTGCCAAATCCAGCAGTACAAATTGAGATTGAAACAAACAAAGGAAGCGAATTATATTCAAGTGATTATTTTGATGATTTAGATTTAGAACCTTTATTAGATTATTCTTGGAATAATACAAAAAATATCCGTAAAATAGATATTGATTTGACTTGTGAAGAGTATGGATTTAAAGGGAGAGGTTGTATAGGAATACTTACTAAAAATGGCTTGCCAGCAGAGGAAATTGAAATATTATCAAAAGATGTTGAAATTGATGGTGAGATTTATACCCTGTCTTCAAATATAAAATATAAAACTAATTGTATTACAGAAACATCAACAAGCATTTCAGTAGATGAAGACGGTGAAATTGATACAAATACATCATGGTCGGAAAGATTTAAATCCAAAGCCTCATTATCTATACATGGAATAGAAGTTCCTTACAACTTGTTTCCTGATTATTCGAATAGGATGTCGAAAGCAGTCCTTAAAATACCATTTCCTTTTTCCTTCAGACTGGATATTGGTGTAAATAGTGACTTGAATCTAAATTCTGCAAGAGACCAGATTATTTATGATGAGAAGTGGTTGACTTTTGAAGAAAACTTATATCGAATTATTTGTAGAAGACTTAAGGATATTCTTTCGTCATCTGATTGGAAAATATTGAATGAAATAATTCAAAAAAATAATACAGACACGTTTAGCCGAGTTGCAAATAGCTTTGAGTGAGAAGTGAAAGTCAGTAATTGTTTTATCAAGGGTAAATACTTTGTCGCTGTTAATGTAATCCCAATATCTAAATAAGGCGAAAATTTATATCGGTTTGGTTTTGTAAAAGGCGGCATTGGCGTTGAGCTGATGCCGCCTTTTACATAGTCGCACAAGTAGAAAACTTCTCGCAAATATAGTATAATAATAAAAAAACAGGGAGATGTTCAGATATGACAGCAGATGAAAAGCAAAAAATATGTGATAATATTTTTCAATATATAACAAAAAAATTAGATGATTGGATGGACAATCAAATTTTTACAAAGACAGCTATGAAGGAATTGGGAGAACTGTATTATAATCATGTACTAAATGAGGTTGAAAATGCAGACACTCATTTATTAAATGCAGTGATAAGAACTATAAAACCAAGGAATGTGGAATGTATAACTCAGGAAGATTATTATGTTGCATTGTGTAAAATTTTGTATTTCAAAAAATTACCGTCTGAAGTGTGGACTGATGTTGAAAGAGAATATGATGAAATATTTGTTCAGAAATATGGCGTGGTAATGCAAAAATTTCAAACAGAGATAAATAAAATAGATACAGAACTTACTCAAACAAAGACTTCTGCTGATGCAATAAAAAATGCCACGCCAAGTTATTCTTTTATGAGAGATATATCTACTGAAGAACAAAAACTTTATGAACTTAGTTCGAAATGTAATTCTTTAAGAACACGAAAAGAAATGTTGACGTTTGTAATTGACTATGTAACTTCAAAGTTGTCAGATTTCTGTGATATGCAAGATATGCAGAGCGTTGAAAATGCGAAAAAACAGGAAACCTTGAAATTGAGTAAAGAAGATTCTTACGGTGCGGATTTTTCTTTTTCATCATATCGGGATTATGTAGATATAGCGGAAGATGATTTAGATAGACCGTATGCTCTGTTTTTCAAAGTGAAAATATATGTTATCTTAGAAAATGCAAGAAAGCAATATCGGTATTCTTGTTATACGAAATCGGATGATGAGGCAATAGATGAATATAAAAATTATATTCAACAGATCCCTAAAATTGATGATTTACAGTTATATAAAAGTAGTAATCCTGTTAATTACAATGCCGCTTTGGAGAAGTTGATTTTAGATTATAGACTGTTGGAGGAATTGCTTGCTGGACCTATCGGCAGCATACTGGCTAGAAGCATTGCGTTGACCAGCTGGAGGATGTATATACTAACGGGTTCATATTACCTGATCACTTGGGTACAAGGTGCTCCGCATACTGCCTACTGTCAGAAACATTGAAAGCTGAACTGGATGATTTTCTGGACAACGGGTTGGTCACTCCTGATGATGACCGTTACCGCATCGCTTGCGCAAGGTTTTTATTGTATCTGCAAAACAAGGGACTCCAAAGCATTAGCCAGCTAGATTATTCTGGGTTGCTGGACTTTCACAAGGACGATTACCACAAATCTTCCATCTCCAAAGATATTTATGAAGATTTGATACGGGTGTTTTTAAGGTATAGTTCTGACCTTAAAAAATGCTCTCTGGGGTTTTCGCTTGCCCTTAACAAGCTGCTAATCCATCAGATAGTGGAGATTCCTGATGCCGAATTGTCGGGAACAAGCCCAACTGTATTGCCGGTTATTTCATGGTCGATTATAGAGAGATTTCTTCAGGAAATGGCTAGTGCCCGGTATAAGAACACCGTCCTCAAAAGTACCAAACATATCCTGACACTTTACTATATTTTCCTGGATATGCATTCTTTCAGCAGGACCGAAGAAAACCTGTGGTTATGGTTCGAACATGTAAAACCTTTCTTGGGTGTCGGATGGAAACAGCACAGGCACAGTTTATGTTAGTTCCTACACTATTTGAAAACTGGCATTATTACTACCAGCTATACCGGTGACCCGTCTTATGTTCCCACTCTTGACAGACTCCCTGCATGGGCGAGTGACAGCATCCATTCCTATCTTGCTCTGCTTGAGCGTGAGGGATGGAAAAATTCAACCATAACCATGCACCGTTCCTGTTGCATCCGATTCTGTCAATATCTGCAAAAAGACGGGATAAATGATTTTTGCGAAATCACCACGAACACTTTGCAGGATTTTAACCGTAAGGATGTACATACGACGCCTGAGGGCAAAGCAGCTTATAACTGCAGAATAAGATGTTTCCTTATATATCTTTATGAACAAGGCCTGATCTGCAATCCCTATCTGTATAAAGCACTTCCGACTATGTCAGCTCCACGCACAGTCATTGTGCAGACATTGTCTGCGGAGGATATGGACTATATATGGTCTGTCGATATTGATACACTTTCACCTGTGGGACTGCGGGATTATGCCATTGTATGTGTCGGACTGACCATGGGGTTCAGAGCCATTGACATCGTCTCTCTTCGTTTTGAAAATATCGACTGGAAGAGACGGAGCATATGTCTGACACAGGAGAAAACAGGCAAAAACATCGCATTGCCGATGCCGGTGAAAACCGGCAACATTTTGTTCAGATATCTCCGTGATGGCAGACCGGAAAGTGCCGATGTACATGTATTTATCAAGCACAAAGCACCTTTCAAAGGACTTCATCGCTGCGTATGTACAAAAGCCTTAAAACGGTTCCCGCCTCAGACGGATGCTAACAGCGTTGGTTTCCATGTGCTTCGGAGAACATTTGCAACAAACTTGTTAAGAGGCAACACGAAAGCTGAGCTTATTGCCGACTCGCTCGGACACAGCACGAACAGTACTGTGCATAAATATCTTTCGCTTGATGAGGAAAGGATGAGGCAGTGCCCTATATCGCTGGATATCGTTGGCATCTCTTTAAAAGGAGGTGTCTTCCATGCATAAGGATTTCAATTATTCTAGTATATTTGCAGATTTAATCAGTACTTATATACAGTCCCGTAGAGAAGCCGGTTTTATGTTTGACAATCCTGCGTACTGGTTATTCCGCTTTGACCAGTTTTGCAAAACCAGACAGATAAATAAGGCAGAAATAACAAAGGAACTCTATGATTCGTGGTCTGCAAAACAGTTAAGCGAATCAAAAACCACGCAATCAAACCGATTACAGGCACTTAGATGCTTCAGCATTCATCTGAATAGCATTGGCATACCGAGCTACATACCGACACAGCTTCCAAAACCAGAGAAAACAGTTCCATACCTGATGTCTGACAAGGATGTCAGGGAATTCTTTAAACAGGTTGATCTATACGAATCAGATGCCCCAGTAAAAGCTTTTGAACGTCTCGCAACTGAATATAAGGTGTTGTTCCGGCTTATATACTGTTGCGGTCTCCGAAACAATGAGGCCTGTACCTTAAGGTTGGAAGATGTGGATACCGACAGTGGAACACTGACAATTATTCACTCAAAAGGAAACAAGGATCGTATCGTTTATCTCTCTGATGATGTATGTCAGTTATGCACCGAATACAAACAATGGTTGAAGGAAGAACTGTCAGACACATATGGATGGTTCTTCCCTGGCAAATATCCGGATAAATGTATCCCGAAAACATCTGTCGACCGAAAGTTTAACGAGTTTTGGAACTCCACACAAGCTTCCCAGAAGTGCGATAAAAAGCCAACTGTACATTGCCTGCACCATGCCTTTGTAATTAAGAGGATAAACCTCTGGATGGAGTCAGACATCAGTCTCCGGGTGATGATGCCTTATCTAAGCAGCTATCTTGGGCACAAAGGACCAATGGAATCGTATTATTATTACCATTTAGTTCAGGATGCTTTTAATACAATCCGACGTAAGGACACCATAACATCCCGTGTGATTCCGGAGATACAGCATGAAGAATAAAGACTTTGAAAAGCTGTTTTTCTCCAAAACAAGGGATTTTCTTGATGAGTATCTCACAAAGCAATGTAGCCGCAGCCCGCACACAGTAAAAGCGTACAGAGATGCACTGACTGTATTTCGTAAATATGTTTCTGTGCAGGGATTGTCTCTTAAAACATTTGGTTTTCAGGACTGCACGAGAGACTTTCTTCTCGGATTTATGGAACATCTGCAGAAAGAGGGTTATACAAAATCCTCCTGTAATCAGCGTTTGGCGGCTATAAAATCATATATGTGGTATGTTGCAGATGGTGACATCACCCAACAGCAAACGGCACTAATGGTATCCCGTGTTCCTTTTCTGAAAAATCCGGAAAAAAGCCCTGTTATCAGAAGAATGCTTAAAAGCTCTCCTTTCAGCTCCAGGCAACCGCAAGATTGAAATACGCGATACCGCTATTCTTGCATTGCTGTACGATTCAGCAATAAGACTGAGCGAACTGCTATTCTTAAAGCTAACAGATGTAAACCTAAAAAACACTACACCATATCTCAGGATTCATGGAAAAGGGGATAAAGAACGTATTGTATCTATATCGGAAGGTACTGTAAAGCATTTGATGAATTACATAAAGCTTTTTCATAATCAGGATACACCCGACACGGAGTATTTATTTTATACACTAATTCACAATCAGGCAAATCCGATGTCTCCAGGCAATGTTGAGCGAATCATTAATAAGTATGCCGAAAAGATACGCCCCGAGCATCCTGAACTGCCAGCTAAAGTTCATCCCCATATGTTGCGCAGGACAAGAGCCACAAATCTTTATCAAAGCGATGTGGAGCTTGAACTGGTGTCAAGAATTCTCGGACATGCATCCACTCAGACTACCAGGATTTATGCAAAACCGTCCTTAGAGATGATAAAATCTGCCATGGATCGCAGTAATCCAGAGTTAAACGCCGAACAACCACTTTGGCCAGATGACGAAGTTGAACTAGCAAGGATTTTCGGAATCAGATAATTATGTTATCCTCATCTTTGACGACAAGACTACTGTATTTAAGCACATTTTCCGAAAAGATGAGGATAAAAATATCCTGCGGATAAGCTAAGTTATCCTTATATGAAGATAACTTAGCGAGCGTGCAATCAAAAATTTTGCAGTAGGCCGCCGGAATTGGCTGTTTGCCAAGAGTATCCGTGGTGCAGATGCCAGTGCTATTGTTTACAGTATCGCAGAAACAGCCCTGCTGAATGGTCTGAAGCCGTATGTATATCTTTCCTATGTATTAGACGAGCTTCGTAAAATGGGACCTTTTCCAAAACCGGATGACCTAAATCGGCTTCTGCCATGGTCAGATGAATTACCGGAAGGATTTCGAACCAAAGAGAAGAAATAAAATGTGCCGCCCAATGGGCGGCATTTATTAAAATACAAGGTACGGATGATTACCTACTTACATTCTATCATGAAAGGACAACATCACCTGATTTAGAAACCATAATAGCAAGAAATCTAATACCAATAAGACCAAACCGACATCGCTCTCGCAAACTAGGTTCAAAAGCATTTCATGGTTTCCTATATAGAGTAGCATAAAATAAATGAAATGAATAATGTTTTTGGCAGAATTTATCTTCTGCCTTATTGTTGTGCTCAAAAAATAAAAATAGAGCTAAAAGATTCATTTGATCCCTTAGCTCTACTCTAATTTTATTTTAATTATAATCTTAACTTAATGACATTGCTGTTTTTAGTCCTTCTTTTTTTTGATGTACAACTCAAGCTTGATAGATGAAAAGAAAAAACGAAAAAATTGACGCGATATATTGACGCTAACTAGAAGAAGTGATAATATATTGAATATAAAATGGAGGAAGCAAAATGGCAGAAGTTTACAAATTACCAGGATCATCATATGAAGAAATTGTTAAAATAATACGTGCATATGCATTAGCATCAAAAAATGGAGCAGCGGTTACTTTGGCTGAAGTTGCTCAAAGTTCTGGGATAGACAAAACTATAATAAGTAGAAATAACGGATTTTTGATGCAAATAAAGTTATTGTTGGAAGGGAATAGAAAAAAACCTACTGATTTATGTCTTAAATTAGGGAGAGCATACCAGTTGAATATGCAAGAACAGATTATTGAGTGCTGGAATGAAATCATAAGAAATGATGATTTTCTAAGTAGAATGATTTCAATAATACAGATAAAAGGTGAAATGTCAAAAAGTGATTTTATTAATCACATAGTGTATTCATCTTCTGAAAAGAATACCAATAATACAAGAGCGGGGGCTTCGGCAGTGATAGAAATGTTAAAGTTGACGCAGATTATTGAAGAACATGATGGAAAAATAAGTATGGGTACTGGTAATGTAACAAATGTAGAAGTTCAAGAGAAAAAACAAGAACCTGAAAGAGAAAAAAATATTGTGGGAATAAAAAATGCCGAAAACAGTATAAGAGAAATACAAAATCCAGAAAAAGAATACTATATTCAATCTTATACTTGTGAATCCGGAAAAGCGGCAAAGTTTATTATTCCAGAAGATGCTACAGAAGACGATCTCTTGGCATTTTGCGATATGTTAGATATTGTTTTGAAGAGAAAGTTTAAGATAAAAATGGCTGAATAGGAGGACAAGCATAAATGAAAGAGTATTTTCTTTTTTTAGATGAATCAAAACCGAATACTAATTTTCAGAATTTCACATTAGGTGGAATTGCTATCGAAAAGGAAACATATGAGTTAAAACTTAAACCGCTAGTTAATGGTTTGAAAGAACAGTGTTTTGGTAATACTCAAGTAATATTACACGAAATTGAAATCAGAAAAAAAGAAGGGGATTTTAATGGAATTTCCAAAGAGCAACAAAAAGATTTTTTTGAAAAATTAGGCAAATTATTTTCAGAAAATGACTTTTTTTCTGTGCTGGCTGTGTCTGTTAATATTGATGATTTAGACAAGTTGTATAAGGAAGATGATCGAAATGATATTTATTATATAGCTTTACAGCTTTTGATGGAAAATTTTGCACAGTTTTTGTCTGTAAATGATGGAGTAGGAACTGTTTACTTAGAAACAACGGATACGGTTAATAATACTAAATTACAAAACTTATTTTATTTATTAAAAGCTACAGGAACATTATTTATTAAGAAAGAAGCATTGCAAGAACGTTTGTCAACAATTAATTTTGCAATAAAATCAGAAAATATTATAGGGTTACAACTGGCAGATTTTATTCCTAATCCTTTAGCAAGGCTGGCACTTGGAAAATCACAGAAGCCATTTTCTATACTTGAAGGAATTAAGACAAAGGTGTATGATGGTGCAGTCGGAATGAAAGACAGATTTGGGTTTAAAATTATAAAATAATCTTGACAAATTTATATGGAATGGTATAATATGTGCTTGTAAGAGGAAATGCATAGCTATTCGTCTTGCACATAAAAGAAAAGAATTGCATAGCTTTTCTTTTTTTTTCTAAAAATCAAGGAAACTGCATATAATAATAATCCAAGTGAACGTAATATATCTTTGCTTGGGTTGTGGCGGGTTGCATTATATAATTTTGCAACCCGTTTTTGTATAATTAAAAAAATAATATTACGAGATTAAAATACAACTTGCTATACCGAAAATAGTATTGTAACATGCAACACCACAAGGAGGGGATTGTGATGACAATGCAGCAAATAATCCAGCAGTTTCAAGATGAAGTTATGGAAGCACATTTAAGAAAACTGCGGGCAGAGGATGAAGAGTATCAGGAAATTGAAAAGGAATTATTGAGGCTGGCACATAAGGTTCAGGAACATATGGAAACGATTAGTGACAGTCAGCAAAAAATTCTTATGGATTACAGTGATACTAGGAATAGTCAAGAATCTGCCAATTACAATTGTTTGTATCTTGCCGGAATGAAAGATGCGGTTAGAATATTACAGTATTTGGAAGTATTGTAAGAAAAAAATGAGGAGGTGGCGATGTAGCTACCTCCTTTGTATATACTACTTGACATTTTATAAATTCAGAGTGATTACTGAACGAAACAAAATGAAAAGGTGGTAAGAAAATGTTAAATGAAGAACAGAAAAAACAAATCCGTCAGATGGCAGAAGCTGGGTGCGGTTATTGTGAAATGATACAATGCCTGCGTATATTAAGACAAGAAATTGTGGATTACCGTACCAAGTTGGTAGAAGAAGAGTGGACACCTGCGAAAGAAAAGTTCGGAGAGGGAATAAGGAAAAATACATGCTTGTGGTGTGGAAAAGAATACCAGACATTCGCTACGGGGAGAAAGAGAAAATTCTGTAGTGATCAGTGCTGGAGAAATTATTATATGCTATATCCTTCAGAACCAAGAAAAAGTGCAAGGTGTGCGTATTGCGGAAAAGTATTTAAAATGGTAAACTCAAAAAGAAAGTTCTGCAGTCATGAATGCTATATAAAAAATCGGTTTTGGAGTAAAGAAGATGCGACAGAACTGATTGATGCACTTATGGCTGGAGAAGATATTGTAATTCCACAGTGGCTGAAAGAAAAATTAAAAGAACGATTATAATGTGGTAGGGTATTGCGAAACTGTATTGGATACTTTAGGAGTAAAATACTTTTGTTAATCTGTATGCGATACTACCCCTATCGCATGTTGAGACGGTATGTTTGCTGCCTAAAAAAGATAAATAAGTGCCAGAAAGTGGCGTAAATCCGGGCTTTTCCGGCGTAGGAGAGCCTATGCCGATAGCCCGGTTGCTTTATATGAAAACATATCTACGGGAAATCTGCGCTTAGGGTTTAGGCTGTGGATTAGATGTCGTGGGTTGTGGAACTAGGATAGATGTTATCTAGTATAATCCACTTTAAATAACAAACTATTTTAATTCACATTCCTATTA
>ERZ791864.2042-NODE-2042-length-11382-cov-2.297343_pt1 | contig 11382 bp, 8 predicted proteins | sample MGYA00510282_ERZ791864 | MGnify/ENA primary metagenome ERZ791864 (study PRJEB30046, sample SAMN00792087) | human gut metagenome | study: EMG produced TPA metagenomics assembly of the A metagenome-wide association study of gut microbiota in type 2... | reverse complement strand
GCTTCACACGCAGGGCCTGCTCCTTGGTTACACCCTTGCGGGCTAACTCGGAGGCAAGCTGCTTTTGCTCTTTCCCTTGTCTAATCCCCTCTTTGACATATTCCAATACTTGAGAGTCGCTCATATTTTGAGCAGTCACAGGTGTAGCGCCCAACATCAATATGAGGATGAGCGCACCCATTAGTTTTTGCATTTTCATTGATTAATCTGAATTTTTAAATTCAATCGAAAGTACTAAACCGGCTCCACACATCCTGCCGGTATATCTACACACGCACATCCCAACATTGTCAGTCGGACGGCGACTTTTGATTTCCCATTCATATCTACCAGTTCCCCTTCCAGTCCTGCCAATGGCCCCTTTATTACACGTATTTTTTCTCCCGGCGCTAATGGCGATGTGCTCATACAAATCGTTTCGTCCGAATAGTCGAGCATAAATTTGAATCGTAACATTTGTTGGTCGGGAATTACAGCCGGAGTACTCTCTCCACGTAGTACCATGTAGCGGCTGATAGCGGATAAGGTCAGAACTTCTTTTTGTTCTTGTGGATCAACGTGGACGAAGATCATCATTGGAAGGATGACTCTGTCGACAACCTTGCGACGGTCACTCCAGTTATGAACTTCTTGTTGGATAGGAAGGAAATTTTCAACGCCCATTTTAGTGAGGCGCTCACTTGTCTTTTTCTCATGATGGATACGCACAATGGCGACTAACCAGCGTTTAGAGTGCGCTACGCTCCTGCCAATCACATCTGTTGGCAGAACATTTCGATCGTCATTTTTGCTAATGATCATATTTTTTTACCCCACTTTTTCCATTGCTACTTAGGCAATGAAATAATTCCTGCTGCAAAGATAGGCAAAATAATAAATAAGAAACAAGAAAAAAATGCTTTCTTTTTTACTTACCAGCCAAAATCTATAGCTAGAATATGCCGTGGGGTAATTCTCTAATACTTCACCGTCCGTATGAAGCATGCATCACTGTCACTGCCATCACTATTATTTGATGCACCATTCTCAAACCCTTCGAAACCCATAGTGAAATAGTTTATATCAAACGCACTCGATTTTTTCACATCACTACCGGTACTACTCAGACGGTTCCGACATTGATATATGGCTCCCGGACGTTCAAACAGGTCATAGAACAGCGGAACATACTGAATATTCCCGGTACCGTCGTTATTATAGTAATCGGTACGTTGGGCATAACGCAGTGCACCTACTTTTTCTCCGTTACTTGTCATCCCTTTACGACGTCCATAACCGGATTTACCAATAGGGAAAAATATATTATGGCTATTATTTATATTGAAGACGAAACATCCGCGCATACCTTTCTTCGAATTGGTCGGGTCTTCATTATGATCATATCCCAATGCTACTTCCACTGACTTCTGTGTCTCGGTTGCACCGTCTCCATAAAGAACACCGTAAGCTTTACCAATGTTACTATGAATCGAAGTAGATTCCAAGGTATAAAAATCTTCGATTGTAGCAATACGTTCATGATCTCCCGCAATGGACCAACTTGCAAAACGACTCTTTACATCATCTGCTGACGGTGCCAGTTGCGACCAGGTCTTTTGAGAGGGTGTAGTCGCTCCCAGTTCAAGAACATCGAAACTACCTGACGGCCCTAAACCAAAAGTAAACCCGGGTCTATCATTATTGGAAGCGAGAATAGCTGTACGGTTTCCACGACGGAACAATGATCCTTCTTCCAAAGGTAACTTTGTATAAACCGGAGCATTATCTGCATCAAAACAATAAACATTATATGATGCCCATGCCGGGTTTTTATCACTTTCCGCATTCCCGTCAATAGTGATAGGAGCATAACCTTGACGTACATAAATATCATGTTCGCAAGTGTAATTGTGATAGCGCACACGTACGATAGCGCAACGGGGAGTAGAGTTTTCCGCAATTGTACCCTTAAAATCAATCCAGAAATCTATCGGATGCTCACCTGCTCCTTCTATACTTTTCACACCTGTCTGTTGCGCATTGTCACTTCCACTTCCTTCTACAGTAGAACGCAACGTAATGAAATCGTCTCCTCCCTCAACAATAGTAGCACTCCATGCTCCTTCGGAATTGAACGGCTTAAAATCTTCGGCATCGTCATAAGGCAGACGCATAAGCGTCACATGAAAATTATCACTATTACCCGCACTGCGCCATACGCCTTTCGGATTCTCAATACGACGTACTTGTATCATATCCAAATAAGCTGTCTTGGGAACATAGGTACCTGTGACATCGTCTTTCACCTGTATGGTAAACTTGATTCTCTCTTTTCGGGGATAGGCCGAATATGGATTATTTCCTGTAAAGCCTGTTTTTGTCACAAGCTCTTTGGCACGGGTATATAACGGAATAGTAAAAATATGTTCATTTCCATTACTTTTTACCGAATATTCACCGTCAGCCAAATCATCGGCGCCAATATTGCTAATCTTATAACTTCTGTTTCCTTTATTTTTTTCATTATAATAGGTCTCGTTGTATTTCGTATTAATAGGGGTTTGCCATGAGGGCTTGTCTTCGTATCCGGGAACTACAATCTTCACAAGGGAGGTCTTTCTCAATGACAAAAAGCTATTCCATGGACCGTCGTTATAAATCCAACCTGAATAATAAAAGTCACTAGGAACTGTCGGAAATGCACTTGTTCCATTTCCCCATGGTCTCCAACCTGTAAACCCGGTATCTTCATCCTTACCAAGGATTTTTGCATCCAAAGTAGAATTGGGCTTTATTTCACCCACTACTTTCAGGGTCACATTCATTGATTTATTATAAAGGTAAGAGATATATTGAGGGGTGCTCACATAGATATCGGACGGTTCTTCATACTCGATATGCCAGTCGGCATCGTTTCCGTAACCTTTGAATTTAAGAGTCAACTTATAATGGGTATTACGCGTTGCATTATAGTCGGTAGTAACGTCTTGCCCCAACATAAAACGGAACTTGATAGGTCCCGCTCCCACATGTTCGTTTGCCGCCGTGCAACGGTAGTATCCTGTCACCTCAACATAGGTACCATAAGGTTTCTCGTCTTTCCAACCGGAGCCTTCTTTTTGCTCATCAGGGTCGGGATAGTCGATATCTACGCCATTCTGCGACTGCTTCTTAGACTTACCTTTTCCTTGCATATTCTCGTAGAAGAAAAGCGATTGTGCCTTATGGGCATGGGTGTTCGTTATAATATCTTGTTCATCTCCTTCTTCTCCCTTACCCATATAGCGATGCAAATCATTGCAGATATGTATATAGTTTTCGGGCGTAAGAACGGAAAGATCTGCAGGCAATTTCTGGATTTTGATCGACTTTCCTTCCGAATATAAACCATTGGATGCAGTATAGCGTTCCGAACGAGCATGCATCTCAGGTTTCCAATCGGGATCCTTATAAGAATCCGGATCAGGAACATCTTCTGAAACTAATCCCGGAGTATTCGGATTACCCAACGAACAGGTTTTGGGAATATCTTTCAGAATAACGTTTTCGATATAAATCTGCACATTGGCATAAAGCCCGGAACCGTCAAATGCCACAGTCACCTTGGACGCGGCGCGACGCAACCAACTATGAAGTTGTACGCCCGGGGAATTAATGGTAACAAGATCATCCGGAGCATTACGGTCGGGAGTGAGACTGAACACACCGAACATCTCGCTATTTTGGGAAATATCATCAGGATCCCACTGAAGGGAGATTGCTTTCAATCCTTCACGGGTAGTAATTTTATCCTTATACTGCGTTAGATCTCCCATATTGGCAACAGCATAGATATAATACTTACCCCGCTTTATCGGACGGAGCTTGAACATTGCCGTACCGGTCTTACTATCCTCGAACTGGTTACCCTGTTCGTCTTTGTCTTCATCTATCCGGTTATCTTCCAGATTATAACTCCAACCACTTACATCGGGATCAATGACAAGGCCCTCACCTTTAACTATATAATTATGAACTAATTTTCCTGTCGTATCATAAAACAACATGCAGAGTGAATTTATATTCTGAATGGCATTGCCTTCATCACCTCCTTCGGCACGGGTAGTCCCCAGTGCTGCATCCTCCTGATCGAAACACAGGGTTACCGAAAGGGTGGCATTGCCTTCGCCTATCTCTTCATTCATAAAGTAATCATCCCGGCAAGCTGTCGGTATGAACTGCAACATAAGCAAAATAATACAAAATATAATATCTTTCTTTCTCATACAATATCAATTCTTAGTTTCAGGTTTGAGTCCGAACTCCGGCTCAAGAATCACTTCCGCATAGGGTACTACTTGCACTTTTACTTCGTCTTTTTCCGTAAAGGTGATATCAACCAGTACATGTGTGTTACGAAATAGAGCCTTTAGATTTGGAAAGGTCTTGGTAAACGACAGTTCTTTGCCATTCTCGGACATGTCGAGCTTCAAGGTGTATTCTTGTTCACCGTATGTAGCCGATCCGGCTTTCAGTTTTTTACTTTCCGGAAGGTAAAATACCGGGAAGACCGCTTTGCCGGGTTGGTCACCCGTCATACTCGGCACTTCTAATGGTCCGTTAACTGTGACTTCCTGATGAGAAGTTTCCGAAGGGATATCGTAAGCTTGTATCCAGCCTCTCCTATCTGCCAGTTCCACATCATCCGGTGATTGTTGAGATTCATCCGCTACTTTCTTCAGCCAGTTTATCCAATAAAGCGATTCATCGTCAAAAGACATGAACAACGGTTCCCGTTTATGAGGAATCAGATAAGTAGCCCCGGCAATATCAGAAATATGAATAGCATCTATACTGACTTTACTCTTACGCTTGTTCGTGAAACGAAAAGCGAACTTCGTTGCAGCACGTACCAAATAGAATTCACGTTCTACCAGATTCTCTGCTTTAACCGGAACGTCATATACCGAACTCATTGGTATAGGATTCTTATAATCGGGAATGAAAACGAAATTGTCAACAATGCTTGCGAAAGTAGTGTTACCAGTCGTCAATGTCTCCAATTGTTCGTGAAGATCAGTAGATGCGTTCTCTTCATTAGCTATCAGATAGATTTTCTTTGTTTCATTCCGTGTCACTTTGAAAATCCTGTAACACTCCGTTTGGGGAATCTCACCGAAATCAATATACATATTGTGTTCCACAGTACCGTTTTCATGAAGAATAACGATACGCAGTGTATACATATATTCGACAGGATTATCTACTGCATCATTCACCCTATCGGATGCACGCGTTTGATCAAGAAGACCGGTACGCAGAACGAGTATGGCAGTATCGTCGTCCGGCTGTACCTCGTCCGTATAACTTACCTCCCCTCCCCTACAAGATGCCGACAATAAAGCCCAGCTGACAAGTATTGTCATCCATACAATATGTCGTAGTATTTCTTTCATTCCTTTTTCTTCTTTTTTCAAAAGATGTTACTCAATCTACATCTACGTTAGAGAGTACCACCCTCCATGAGTTGATTAGTATCACGCTATTTATCCACTGATTTTGCTCGTCGAGAAAGAATGTCATATTGTATTCATCCTGTCGGTCGAGGTATTCCTGGTCGCTCATTTTTCTATTGTAATTACCTTTCACCAGAAGGGCATAATCGATAATAGGAATAGAAGCTACCAGTTTCCCTTCAGTGGTACGAATAATCAACATCGGACGCGAATACAGACTCCAGTCCCGCAAGTCTGCTCACCGTAAGTTCCGCCACGGCAACTTTGACAATTGTTGTTACACGACTTTCTTTTCCTGTCGCAATGTCCACACCAGCTTCACCCGAATAAGTAGACCACGCACGATAAACGATCGGCTCGTCTTCTTTCAGTGTATTGTCATGCGCTATCCAACCATTACGGTCTTCAATAGAAAAAGTAAAGTCGTCAACATTTATATCTTGTCCCGAAAGGTGCTGAAGCACTACACGGAACACATTCGTATCTTTCGTTAGTGGCATGACGTATGTATAATCACCTCCGTCGTCATTGGCAGGCAAACTTACGTCAAGAGAACCATGAAACAAAGGATGCAGGTCCTTATTGGAATAGGAAACACCAGTCGCTTTGTCTAGATAACGGTTCAATTTACAGTGCAAGTCTGTCATCCGGCAATTGTGCGAGGCATCGGTCACTGTAAATGACTCACCATTATCAAGACCACACCATGCCATAAGGTGATAATCACCGGGAGCAAGCTCCAGTTTCATGGTGTAATCACCGGATGCAAGGATTTCACCCTGTTCGTCAGCTTGCCACACCAACTCGCCATTAGAGTTAAAGGCATAAAGTCTGACCGACTTCACCTCATGGGTGAAAGCGTCGGCAAACTTCATGTTCATGTCATAACGAAATTTCAGATGATAGGTCACTGAACAATCGCCTTCATCGTCATAAATAGCATTGTCACACGACACCAACAAAAGTAATTCTACAAGGATTACCCATGCTTTCATCCCAAAATTTCTGATATAAGACGGTTTGTCCATTCTACATAATTATTGTTGTAATAGTATATAGTTTACAATACCTCATTACAGGTTGTCACCATTCAAGGTCGATGTTCTGTTTTACTACTCGCCATGAAAGGATATTAATACGTGCACCCAGATATGTTTCGTCATTAGTAGGCTTCTGCGGAACAATCACTTCTTCCGGATCAAGAACCGGCGTTCCAAGACCGGATACCGAATTAATGGCAATGTCATAAATATGATTACGCACAATTCCATATTTACCGTCGGTGTCATCCACTCCCGGGAAATCGTTCAGATGCTTGATGTCAGTATAATAGTAAGCTTGTCCACTCGACCAAACCCTTGCTCCGGGCATATTTGCCAGAACATCATTTACATCGTCAAGATTGGCGTATGCTGTATGATCGGCTTTATAAAAAGTATCGGTTACGCCTTTCTTCAATTGAAGGTAGCTCAAATATCTGCCACTATTTTCTGACTCGTTATCGGCATTGCCTGACTTTATGCCGGAAACGAGCTCTACTTTGTCTTTGGTAATCGGAGTATAGATTTCTTTAGCATCTGCTGTTCCTGCACCCTCTATTGTTTTAGTATAAATCTGATCCTGCACAACACTCAACATTGCTGTCATCGCATTATCTTTTGTGTAGTCCGTACCACCCCACTTAGCCAGATCAATGGGATGAGCAACGTTACTATCATCAATAGTCACTAATACGGCAGCAATAATTGCTTGGGTACGGTTACTTACCTCCGTCGCCGGATTATAGGAACTCTTCTTACCGGTCTCATACTTATCTGCAGCATTTTCCTGACAATATAAGTTTGTACCATTATATGATTTAGAGCTGTTGTCGCTTGCGCCTTGAGTACCTACTTTACCTGCAATCTGATCATACGGTAAATAATCAAATGTGAGACCGTCAGGATTCATTGCCCAATATGAACGATGATATTCAGGATGATTCCAACTCCAAACCGGTGTGAACGCCCAAGCGGAATTAACTTTCTTAAAGAGGTATGACTGAGAAGCAGTAGATGTCACTTCCCAACCTGTGAAGATTACATATACATCTTTACTGTCAACTTGAATAAATTCGGAACCGTCCTTACTCTTTTTTAATTTCACGGCAGTATATTTTTTATCATTATCGCCATAGGTTACATCATTTTTAAGAGTCATATCCTTCCAATCGGTATATAACCGTACTTTAGCTAAAACACGCTCTACATACACATTTACCGGAGATTTTTTTGCTTCATCTTCAGTCTTTTTGAGAGCACTCGCCGGTATGTTCACTTCACAACAGAAATTATCCGAACCAAACACAGAACTTGTCATCAAGAACTTTGAGTCCTTTACATAACTATATGAACCAAACTTTCCTCGAAGTGTAGCAAGGTCCATGCTAGCCGTACCCAGTGCTATTTTCTCATGATTAATCACAGCGACCATAGATTTAAGTTGGTCTAAGTTGTCGCCCTCCCTGGTATTGATAACAATTACCGCATTCAACTTTTTCTCAATATTAGGCATATCCTGTCCGGCAGACTCAGTTTCGTCCTTTTTACAGTCATAGTAATTCGTACCGTCGCTTTTAACTGGACAAGGACTACCATTCTCCTTGAAAAAATAAAAACGAACCGATTCTACATCATTTTCAACACTTTCCCCTTCTTCATAAAGATCTCCGGACTGATCACCTGCCGCTCGCGTCCTAAAGCCAGTAGTATTCGTAATATCGACAGACATAAAACGAGCGTCAACATTAGTTTCAGAGAGATCATTCTCAGTCATGTCACTGTTGGAACAAGCACTAAGAACCATTATTCCTAACAAGTTCCAAAATAAATTTGATAACTTCATATAAGTATATATTAATGGATTAATAAATTATTTATCTATTTTATCTATCTCAAGCAAAATGATTTCAGCCTGTTGCACTCCTTTGTTCTTCGCCTCATTCAACTGCTTGCGTGCAACGGTGTAATCTTCAACAAGAAAAGCATAAACTCCACGAGCATATAGTGCCTCGGGTGAATCTCCCCCTTTCTGGAGATAACGCTTTGCATTTTCAACGTCTTTACGCTGCATTGCTGAGTTTGCCGCATTCAGATTGGCTATCTCATCGTTAGGATACATCCTTACAGCTGTTTCAAACACATCATTGAACTCAACGCTCCCCGGCTCGTAAGTCTGAGCCACAAGATAAAACTCATTGAGACTGAGTTTTTGAGGCTGTGTCTGCATGATACGTTTTATCTCTTCTACGTCACTAAAACTACGAATAGTATAGTCAATACGATAATCTGTGTGACGCAATGCAGGATAACAATTCTGCAATAGAAAACGATATTCTTCAGGATAAGTCCGTTTAATTTTTGCTTCTTTCGCGTCAGGGTCTAAACTACTGTCAATCATGCCCAGTATCTCCGAACGATGCACAAGATTGGATTTTTCGACATATTGACGCAATCCTTTCCAATCTTCCGGTTCATACTCTGTAACAATCACACTGTCATTAAAATGATATAGTTGCTTGATATGATTCTTTAATGCAGCTGTACGACCTATCGCCAGATCCCGATTATGAGAATATGGACTTTCGGGAGAAGCGTAACCTTTGAGCCATACGGAAGTTATGACTACATCCTTGTCATTACGGACTGAATCAATAGAGGCCTGTATTTTACCGAGTTCGTATGTATTCCGCCGATACTCAGGATATATCACTGTCTTATCAACCGGAAAATCGATGAAAGCAGAACCGGAAAGTGAACGATGCTTAACAGTTTCTGCCTGCGGATGAATATAAAGTAACTGTGGACTGAAAGGAAGCGCTTCAACGTATGAGCCCAATGGATCGTTCCATTCCGCCAATAGCGTATTACAACAACCGTAATCACTGCGATACAACTCCAATGAGGCACCATTCATCCATTTATAATAGGGTACTATTGCATGATATACTACACTTTCAGGTTTCGAACGTGCTTTAAAAGACATTTCATCTTTGCCGGATAGCATACTCTCACCATTCCGTACATAATAATAATAACGCTGACGCCCATAAACGCCTACTGAAGAAAGTTCCAAGGTATCTACCGTACTGATAAAACGAGGAGTGAGCAATACGGCTCTATTGCTTTCCACATCCAGATGTGATAGATTCATATTCATATCAACTACCATATATTCACCGTTCCGTTCAATCTTCAGATTGTCGGCTATCACTCCGGTTGTTTGTTGGGCATTCAGCATACAACTTGTTCCAAATAAGGCTGTTATAATTAGGTAAGTTCGTTTCATAGCATACTCTTTTAGAATAAATAGACTAAATTCACCGCTGCTTTAGTGGGACCAAAGTAGTTGTGTGGTTTGTTCTTCTCTATCTTCTTTCCACACCCGGCACATTTAAATCGGTCATAACGGGTATAAGAATAGCCGACTCCTATCTCTGTTTCGAAATTCCAGTGCCGCCCTAATATCCAGGTATAACCGTAAGCAATACCTCCACCTAGAAACCAACCTTGATACCTAGTGTCTTTAAGAGTAGAAAAATCAGTACCAAGCAATTTGAAATTAATATCAATACCGCCTAAATTATACTGCCCGCCATGAACATGGATTCCGATAAAATGGCCTGCAAACCGATCACAGAACCAATAACGAGCTTCAGGTTGCACCGCCCAATGTTTCCACCGACGACTATGCGATAAAGTCCATGCATTGAATCCTCCACTAACGTCTAACGTCCAACGCGGAGCAAGCCCTACCTCGATGCCTGCATTTATATTCATAAAAGCATCAGATAGAATATTAGTCTTTAACGCTACATCCTGCGCATTTACTGTATGAACCACACTTATCGTGGTCATTATCAGAAGAAAAATCCCTCGTTTCATTATTTGTGTGTATTCTTGTTCTTTATAATTATTGTAATTTCACCTTAAATAACTAGTCAAACAGACATAATAAAAATAAATTTTATCAGTAACAAAAAAAATACAGTTAGTGAAACTGTATTTTCTCTTTTTAATATGTTTATACTGATCGTTTGTTTGATAGGTTATTGGGATACTTCTCTTATCAAGAAAAGTATTAGACGATGCAAAGTTATAAAAAATGGGATATATGATATTATATTCAATAAGAAATTATGCTTTATAACAAAAAAAATTAGCTTCTTTTATTAAATGTTAAGCCGCTTATCATAACAATACAATATCGATATCTTAAAAAAAACAAACTTAGCTTATACTACTTACGTATAAATTATATTTAAATAAAATGATAGCAATATAGCAAATAGAGAAATAAAAAAGCTGAATAACTTTTACAGTTAGACAGCCTTTCGTTATTTTTTAACTAGCTTTTTCAAGAATACAACCTACCACTTATAATTAATACCGAAACTTAGCAATTCTTTCAACTGGAAGAAGCTGTCGCCTTCAGTCGGCTTGGAGCTATCGTCAAAACGAGTATGCACATAAAGTTTTGTGGACAAATAACGGTTCAAAATAAAGTTGAAAGTATTTTCCCATTCCACACGTGCCCAATGATAATTGGTCAGATAGTTGAGACGGGATTCCAATGTAACGGCAGTGATAATATTCCAATTGAATGTCGATTGCAATTGAGAACCGAAATCATTCTTTGAACATTTGCCTTTTTCCAAGCCGAATTTAGTTTCGTCTACTTCTGAATTACCGATGTAACGCAAGTTATAGGTCAATGGAGCCATAAACACGGAAAGGTTGAATTTCTTCTTGTTCAGTTTATAGTCCATACCGATACTGACTGCTAAATCTGCCGGAGACATGAAAGCAGAAACCAAATCTTCACTATTAGCCTTGTATCCATGGCAAAACTGAGTCTTGAACTCTGAAGA
>ERZ791864.2040-NODE-2040-length-11384-cov-2.751258_pt1 | contig 11384 bp, 10 predicted proteins | sample MGYA00510282_ERZ791864 | MGnify/ENA primary metagenome ERZ791864 (study PRJEB30046, sample SAMN00792087) | human gut metagenome | study: EMG produced TPA metagenomics assembly of the A metagenome-wide association study of gut microbiota in type 2... | reverse complement strand
TTTGGTTGTTTTCCATTATCGGCATCGTACTTACTCTGGTCATGGTATTGTTCCATGACCGAATTTCCAGCTTGATGCACACTCCGGCAGAAGCTATGGAAGACACGAAAAATTACATTCTGGTTTGCTCGGTCGGTATACTGTTTATTGTAGGCTATAATGTCGTGTGTGGTATCCTGCGCGGACTGGGTGATTCGAAAACACCACTCTATTTTGTGGGACTGGCCTGTATAATCAATATTGTCCTTGACTTTATATTAGTGGGAGCTTTTCATCTCGGTCCTACCGGGGCAGCCATTGCTACTGTAACGGCACAAGGTGTCAGCTTTACGATAGCACTCTGGTTTTTATACCGACGCGGATTTCATTTCGAATTTACACGACGGGATATCCGATTGAATAGAGTTTTATCTAAAAGAGTCCTGACCTTGGGCGCCCCCATAGCATTGCAGGATGCATTGATCAATGTTTCATTCCTGATAATCACTGTGATTGTAAATCAGATGGGAGTCATTGCATCAGCTTCTCTGGGTGTGGTTGAGAAAATTATTGTTTTTGCCATGTTGCCTCCTATGGCTATATCATCGGCTGTAGCTACAATGACAGCACAGAATTACGGTGCAGGACTTATACAGAGAATGAATAAGTGCCTACTTTCCGGAATAGGATTTGCTCTTATTTTTGGCCTATCGGTCTGCCTGTATTCGCAATTCCTGCCGGAAACGCTCACAGCATTCTTCACTAAAGATCCTGCGGTGGTGGCAATGGCAGCAGAATATCTACGGGGATACAGCATAGACTGTGTTGTGGTCAGTTTCGTTTTTTGTATCAATTCTTATTTCAGTGGACAGGGGAATTCACTATTCCCTATGATTCACAGTCTGATAGCGACCTTCCTGTTTCGTATTCCGTTATCTTACTGGTTCAGCCAGATAGACAGTTCTTCACTGTTTATCATGGGCTTCGCTCCACCCATTTCCACAGTAGTTTCCTTATTTATATGTATCTGGTATCTGAGATATACACGAAAAAGAAATTACTAAAACACAATTTCCCTACTTTTAGGTATTGCTTCCCTTACTCAAGAACCGTAACTTTGGCAAAAAATAAAAGTAACCTATGGACCCCGGAAGAAAATGTGAGGAACAGCAAAAAGAGAGAATTTATCAAAGTATAAGTTCTCTCTTTTTTTTGAATGAATTTGAATATTGTTCTTTTTTGCCAGATCGTATTAATTCCAATAATTCCCAAATAAAAATGAAAAAGAAATATGAATTTAAGAGTGTAGTAGCTGAGACACTGCTGATACCTCTTTACATGAGAGCCAAAGAGAGTCGCCGGAAAGATGCCATTTTGCGTGATCGGCAAGCCGAACAACTGGTAGAAAGTATCGAATATGACTACTCCAAATTTGATGGTGCCAAATTGAGTGCCATAGGATGTGTCGTACGTGGATTATACTTTGATAATGCTATCCGACGCTTCATTGCCACACGAAGGAATCCAATTGTAGTGAATGTAGGTTGCGGACTGGATACCCGCTATCAACGTATTGAAGAACATGACAAAGCCATATTTTACGAAATGGATTTGCCCGAAGTAATCGACTTGCGACGCGATTTACTACCGGAACCTGCGGGCGATCATTACATAGCCGGCTCTTTGTTAGAAACCCAATGGATGGATGATCTCCGTAAAAAGTATCCCGAAGGAGAGTTTATCATTGTTATCGAAGGCGTACTGATGTATTTCTATGAAAAGCAGGTACGGCAATTACTCACCCGATTGGCCGACCGATTCAGTGGTGGCGAAGTATGGTTCGATGTATGCGGGCCTATGATGGCAAACTCCAAGTATATAAAACCCGACTCACTCCGGGGACACGAAGCTCAAATCCGCTCCGGCCTGAAAGACGGGCATGAAGTGGAAAACTGGGAGCCACGCCTGCAACTTATTGACCAGGCACTCTACCAGAAATTCTTCCCAAAAAGATGGGGATTAGGCGGAAGGCTAATGGGATTATTCCCTGGTATTTGCAAAAAGTTCAGTTCGTTGTTAGGGTACAAAATTAAATAACTACATCCTGTATTCGTTCGGGGTCATCCCCACCACCTTTTTAAATAGACGGCTTAAATGATGCGGATACTTGAAGCCCAGTTCATAGGCAACTTCGCTGACAGTCTTATTCTCATCATAAAGCCGTTCTTTTGCCTTCTCTATCACAAAAAGCTGAATGGATTCCTGAGCTGATTTACCTGTTTCTTTCTTTATCAAATCTCCGAAATAATTAGGAGAAAGATGCAATCGGTCTGCGGCATATTGCACGGATGGCAAACCGACAGTTTGCGGTTGGTCTGATTCAAAGTAATCACTGAGCAGATTTTCAAAACGCACCAGAATATCTTTATTTATGTTTTCACGCGTAATAAACTGACGATCATAGAAACGCTGGCAATGATTCAGCAGAAGCTCAATTGTAGAGGCAATAATATCTTTGCTATGCTTATCTATGGCACGCTCCAATTCTTCTTGTATTTCAATGAAACAATTAAAGATAATCTGCCGTTCACGCTCGGACATGTGCAAAGCCTCATTGGCTTCATACGAGAAAAAGCTGTAGTCTTTCATTTTACGTCCCAGTGAAGTACCCCGTAGCAAATCGGGATGAAAGGCCAACACCCACCCTTGAGGATTCAGTGTTTCTCCGTCATCATCAATTCCTGCCACTTGTCCAGGAGCCACAAATACCAGCGTGCCTTCCTGGTAATCGTACGTGCTGCGCCCATAAGACAATTCCCCACACTTGAGCTGTTTCAGAAAAACACAATAAAAGCCAAAATTCTTACGTCCATGTTTTAAAGACTTCAATGTTGAGAAGTCGACCACACTAACAAGCGGATGCAATGTCTCCACTCCCATTGCTATATTATACTCCTGAACAGTATTCAATTTTACGATTGTACCCATAATCTGATAATTTAATCTGATGACAAAAATAACAGTTTTCTTTCAGCATTCCATCACTTGTATTGCAAAATCTGTAATATTGGTATAAGAAACTGTAACCTGTGTATACAGTTCATTATCAAGTATTCAATCAAGATCTTAAACCTGTAATAATGGTGCATAAAGCAGTAATCTGTCTATTTACAAACTTCATCTCACCACTTACCTTTGCAACATCAAAAACAATAAAAAAATCAAGAGTTATGAAATACAGAGAATTAGGAAAGAACGGACTTAAAATTTCCGCATTGGGTTTAGGTTGCATGGGTATGAGCCACGGTTATGGTGCTGCCGCTGATAAGAAAGAAATGATCGGCCTTATTCATCAAGCTATAGAACAAGGAATCACCTTTTTTGATACCGCTGAAGTATATGGTCCATACACCAATGAGGAATTAGTAGGTGAAGCCTTAGAACCTTATCGGAAAGATGTAGTCATTGCTACCAAATGTGGTATTCAGATGATCGACGGTAAACAAGTTGTCATTGGTAAACCGGAAGTAATACGGAGTTCTATTGAAGGTTCCCTCAGGCGTCTGCGGACAGATCATGTAGATTTGTACTATCTGCACCGTGTAGACCCGAATGTTCCTATAGAAGAAGTGGCAGAAACCATGAAAGAATTAAAACAAGAAGGCAAAATTCTACATTGGGGACTATCAGAAGCTGGTGTACAGACCATCCGCCGGGCACACCAGGTCTATCCGCTGACTGCCATTCAAAGCGAATACTCTATGTGGTGGCGCGAACCGGAGAAAGAATTATTGCCCACTCTCGAAGAACTAGGCATCGGTTTCGTTCCCTTCAGCCCTCTGGGTAAAGGTTTCCTGACGGGAAACATCAGCAGAGACACACAATTCGGTAAAGACGATTTCCGCAGTATCGTTCCACGCTTCACTGCCGAGAATCTGAATGCCAATCAGGTTATAGTTGACTTTGTGAGAAAGCTGGCGGAAGAGAAAAATGCAACACCTGCACAGATTGCATTGGCCTGGGTACTCGCTGTAAAACCCTGGATCGCTCCCATTCCAGGAACCACCAAACTGAAACGCTTGGAAGAGAATATACAAAGTATCAATGTGGAAATAAGCCCGGAAGAGTTGACCTGGATCAATGATATGCTTAATTCTATTCCAGTATCAGGCGACCGCTATCCGGCAGAGTTAGCAAAAAGAGTAGGCAAATAACCACAGGGCTTAAAATAATACAATAATCTGCAATGTCCGGGGATATTAAGGAAGTAAAGTGTTTTAATATAAAATCCAATAAAGAGAAAATTATTATGCAGAAAGTAAAATTAAATAATGGCATCGAAATGCCAATTCTTGGTTTCGGCGTATATCAGATCGAAGATCAAACCTTGTGTGAACAATGTGTATATGACGCTATTGAAACAGGTTACCGTTCTATAGATACGGCTGCCGCTTATGGTAATGAAGAAGCTGTAGGAAGAGCCATCAAACGCAGTGGTGTCCCCCGCGAAGACTTGTTTATCACTACCAAACTCTGGATATCAGATGCCGGTTATGACAAAGCTAAGAAAGCCTTCGAAGCATCCATGAAACGTTTGCAACTCGATTATCTGGACCTGTACCTCATTCATCAGCCATTCAATGACTATTACGGTGCTTGGCGTGCTATGGAAGAATTATACAAGGAAGGCAGTATTCGTTCTATCGGCGTCAGCAACTTTATGCCCGACCGCTTGGTAGATCTGATCCTTCATAATGAAATCACACCTGCCGTCAATCAGGTAGAAACTAATCCTTTCTATCAACAAATCGAAGCAGAGGCATTCATGCAAGAGAAAGGCGTTCAGATAGAATCATGGGCTCCATTTGCCGAAGGAAAAAACAATATGTTCCAGAATGAAACATTGGCAGCCATTGCAAGCAAATATGGTAAATCCATAGCACAAGTCGTATTGCGATGGTTGATACAAAGAAATATTGTCGTTATCCCGAAATCCATCCGCAAAGAACGAATTATTGAAAACTTCAATGTATCCGATTTTGAACTGACGAAAGAAGATATGAAAAAGATTGCAGCGCTGGATACCAATACCAGTTGCTTCTTCTCGCATCGTGATCCGAAGATGGTAGAGTGGCTGAGCGGACTACACTAAAACAGTCCAAGCCCGGATATATTTCAATAAGATTAGTTGCATACAATCGGCATATTAGTTACTTTTGTAGAGTGTTTTATAAATCAGAAAGATATGAATAGAATAGATATACAAAATAGCTCTTATGCCGATTGTCCTATCCGAATGATACTATCACGAATCAGTGATAAATGGTCGATACTGACGCTCTTCACACTAACGCAGGCACCCGTCATGCGGTTCAATGAACTGCAAAAGACAATACCTGACATATCACAAAAGATGCTGACGGTTACTCTACGCACATTGGAAGAAGACGGACTTGTGAAAAGAAAAATCTATGCACAAGTCCCTCCTAAAGTGGAATACTCGCTGACAGATAGAGCCATGTCGTTATTGCCCCATATAAACTCCTTAATTTCATGGGCACAAGAAAATATGAATGATATATTAGATGACAGAAAATCTTATAGGAAAGCGTAATTACATCGCTTTCCAGAACTTCTGGAAGTCTTTGTAACGTCCATAACAAACCAGTTCATCACCAGCTTGTACCTGATCATTTTCAGGCAATTCATTCATCACATCATGTTCGGTAAATGAAATACCCAGACAGTTTTTCAAGGTCTTGGCACGCTTTAAAGCCAATAACTTCAAGCCGAATTCCTTATCCAGATTCAATTCATTAGCATAATATCCTATCATCTTCTCCGGCACAGCGAACTTCACCACATAGTAATCCGTATCTACCCGGAAGGTTTCCATATTGGAGCCAAACTCTAACAAATGCACCAAACCACGGGCTGCATCTTCCTCCGGAGTAAGAATCCGTTCCAAACCAAAAGCCTCAAGTACGGAACGATGTACATTATCAATGGCCCGAGCATAAATGTGAGCCACTTTTTGTTGTTTCAACAAAGCCACCACGCGAATAGAAGCACCAAAATTCTCGCCAATAGCCACGATTACCACATCCACACCATTCAAGGGGAGAGCGGCAAGTGCCTGTTCATCTGTTGCATCCAACACAAAAGCCGTAGCAATCTTTTCTTTGATACTGTCTACGCGACTTGCACTCACATCCGCCCCAATTACTTCGTGTCCCAACACCGATAATTCTTCGGCAAGCATGTGCCCGTAATTTCCTAAACCGATAATAATATACTTCATAATTTCTGTTTTTACTACTTACTACTAATTTATAATGATCTGCCCACTCGGATACTGATATTTCGTATGTTTCTTTTGCTTGATGATACCCAACATCAGAGTAATCAGTCCCACACGTCCGATGAACATCAGAAAAGCAACAAGCAATTTACTGTTATCCCCCAAAGTCGGAGTAAGATTCAGACTGGAACCTACCGTACTCAACGCCGACACACACTCAAACAGAAGTGCCATGACAGATGCCTGAGGTTCCCAGATTGTCAGAATAAACACAAATACAAACAAAACACTGATAGACATCACTACCGTCGCATTGGAACGGCGAATGGAATCGTAAGACAGTTCACGGCCAAATACTTCCACCCGCTCCGTACCGCGCAACACAGCAACCAGATTCAATACAACTACTGCAAACGCATTCACCTTGATACCACCCGCCGTGGACTGTGCAGCACCGCCCACCCACATCAGGAAGATATAAACCAATACACTCTGTACTCCCAGCGAAGCCAGGTCCACGCTTGTAAACCCGGCAGTACGCGGACAAGTCGCATTAAAGAACGCCTGTGTCCATTTATCAGCGACGGACATACCGACAAAAGCATGATTCCACTCAAAAACAGCGATAAGCACCGTACCAAACACCAATAGCAGGAAAGTCATAATCAGAACAATCCGTGTATTCAGATTATACAGATGATAAAAACGATGCCTGTCCCACTCCCACGTATGCAAAAATTTCCAGATGCGGCGCAAATGATGGAGTACTATATCTTTGAAATTCACCAATATCGGGAAGCCTATACCTCCCAGAATAATCAACAGGGATATATAGATTAGGAACGGATTATGCCCTGTCATCACCAGCGGATTGCCTAGATTTCCGGGCAACGTGGAAAAACCGGCATTACAGAATGCGGAAATAGCATGAAAGGCCGAGAACGCCACTTCTTCCTCAAACGTCATCCCCATCGTACCGTGAATGTCGCTCCAGATGGCAAGCATACCAATACCTTCAATAGCCAACGTGAATCCCAATATGTACAGCAAAGTGGAAAGTAACGAATTCAACGAATTGGAACTGACCATATCACGAACCACCAACTGATTATAAAAGGATGTATTCCCCATAAAGAACATCGCAAAGAAACTGGTCAGTGTCATTACCCCTAGGCCGCCAATCTGTATCAGCAGGATAATCACCACAAAACCGGGCGTAGTAAAAGTAGACGCTACATCCACCGAAGTCAAACCCGTAACACAAACCGCACTGGTAGAGATAAACAGCGAGTCCACCCACGAAATACCGCTCACCGTACATCGGGGCAACATTAGCAAACCTGTTCCAATAAGGATGATTATCAGAAAACTACCAGCCAGAATCAAAGAAGGATTCGTTCGCCGTCCCAACACCCTGACCAAGCCATTGGATAAATTAAGGAAAGAGAAGATCAACAGAAGCACTATATGATAGGGCTTTCCATTCAATATTTCCCAAAAATGCAGAATAGCTCCCTCCTCTTCCGGTCGATGAAAAATAACAGGGATAAGGGTAAGGTAAAGCAAGGCAATCAATATCCACGTCAATTTCTTAAAAGTACGCTTTGTGTCCCTGTATTCCAATAACAGGCGCAAAGTGACTTCGGACAGGAAAACACCCCATACAAACCGATAGAGTGTTTGCAGTTGAGAAGCCTCGTGTTCGGAAATAGTAAAGCCGTGTTCATATACCACTCCCATAATTAACAGAATAGAAGCCAGGTAGGCTATATAAGTCACCCCTCCAAGAATGATCCGAGTGTACGGATGAATCCATTTATTCTGATACAACAAGAATTTATGATAAATCTTCATGTAGACATCAAATTAAATATCGGGCAAACATAAACAAAACAATGCGTATAGACAAAAAACAAAAGAAAAAAGAAATTGTTTTAAAAATAATAGTTACATTTGGCCTCGTAAAAATTTTAATAGAAGTAACCACTATGAGCAACAAGACAAAAAGATATTTCCTCCCGGAAGAGGAAATACCACATTATTGGTACAATATACAGGCAGATATGGTGAACAAACCGATGCCTCCGCTTCATCCCGGTACCAAACAACCACTGAAAGCCGAAGATTTATATCCTATCTTTGCACAGGAACTGTGCAAACAGGAACTGAATCAGACCGATAAGTGGATCGAGATTCCCGAAGAAGTACGCGAAATGTACAAATATTATCGTAGTACTCCACTGGTTCGTGCTTATGGACTGGAAAAAGCATTAGGTACTCCGGCACATATCTATTTCAAGAATGAGAGTGTAAGTCCGATGGGATCGCACAAACTGAATTCTGCCATTCCCCAAGCTTATTATTGCAAGAAAGAAGGAGTTACCAACGTTACCACTGAAACCGGTGCCGGACAATGGGGAGCTTCGCTGGCTTATGCTGCCCGTCTGTTTGGACTGGAAGCTGCCGTTTACCAAGTGAAAATCAGTTATGAGCAGAAACCTTACCGCCGCAGCATCATGCAGACGTTCGGCGCACAGGTTACACCGTCTCCGTCTATGTCCACCCGTGCAGGAAAAGATATTCTGACGGCTCACCCCAACTACCAGGGTTCATTGGGAACCGCTATTTCAGAAGCCATCGAACTGGCTCAGACTACACCGAATTGTAAATATACATTAGGCTCTGTATTGAGCCATGTAGCTCTGCACCAGACTGTAATCGGTCTGGAAGCCGAAAAACAGATGGAAATGGCAGGAGAATATCCTGATATGGTGATTGCTTGTTTTGGTGGTGGTTCCAATTTCGGTGGTATCGCATTCCCATTCATGCGCCACAAGATCCTGGAAGGTAAGCAAACACGTTTCATTGCTGCCGAACCGGCTTCTTGTCCGAAACTGACACGCGGTAAATTCCAATATGATTTCGGTGACGAAGCAGGATACACTCCATTACTGCCTATGTACACGCTGGGACATAACTTTGCTCCCGCTAATATTCATGCAGGTGGATTGCGTTACCACGGTGCAGGCGTCATCGTTTCTCAACTATTGAAAGACGGTCTGATGGAAGCTGTAGACATCAAACAACTGGAATCATTCGAAGCCGGCTGTTTATTTGCCCAAGCTGAAGGTATCATTCCCGCACCGGAATCTTGCCACGCTATTGCTGCCGCCATCCGCGAAGCAAACAAATGCAAGGAAACAGGTGAAGAGAAAGTAATCCTGTTCAACCTCTCCGGTCACGGATTGATTGACATGGCCTCATACGATAAATATCTCTCCGGTGACCTCGTAAACTACGAACTGACCGATCAGGATATTCAGAAGAATCTGGATGAAATAGGCAGTCTGGCATAAGGATACCTCATCCATATCAATAAATGTTTGCCAGGCTGACGAGCGGCTCATAGAGTTTTTCAATATCCTGCGCATCCAATTCAATATCAACCTGGTCCCCCGGAATCAACCGTATTCCGGGGGGCTTTGCGTCTTTACCATCCCGGTGTACATTGATAATGGTACAGTTTTCAGGCAAAGAAAGTTCGTCTACAAGTTTGCCATCCATATATGAACCCGTCATCACCTCTATGGATAGTTTATACCTTGTCTGTTCCTGGAAAGCAGGAGTATTGATCATATCCTCACGTTGAAAGGTCTTATCTGAAGAAGTTCCGTAAAATAATAAGTCAATCCACCCACTACCACCGATGGGTAGAACACCTCAAAATGTCCTGTTATCTCAGTAATCAATACAATAGCTGTCAAAGGGGTACGTATCACAGCCACCAGGAAGGCAGACATTGAAATCAGCATTACATAACTGACATTCTCCGGCTCAATAACCCCATATTCCACTCCCAACAGACCAACAATCTGCCCCAGTAATCCACCGGTGACCAGTGTAGGAATAAAACTCCCACCCGGCAAACCGGATGAAACGCAGATAACGGAAAAACCGAAATGCAACAGCATCATTGCCGTTACCCACATAATTGGTGCATGGCTGCCGGATTGCGCCTGCTCCAAAAGAAACTGTTCTCCCCCACCCGTCAGGTTGACCTGCATAAAGGAAATAATATAAGCGACCAGCAACAGATAGAACATCTTCATATATACCGAAGATTTTACCGTTGCATACACCCGTTTGAAAGAGACCATCATCATGGAATATAATTTTCCGCAAACAGAAATAATCACTGCAAGCAACAGGAAGTACTTCACCTGGATTCCAAAAGAAAAACCGGGCTCGGCCACTTGTATCAAATGATAAGAATTTACCGGAAAAACCATGCTTGCCACCGCACCGGCCACTACACCGGCCAGCAAGGTAGTAATAGCGGTTTTGGGAGCATCAAAACGTTCGATGGATTCGATGACAAGCAATGAAGAAGCCAGCGGCGCCGCAAACGCAGCCGCAAGGCCGGCACCGGCACCGGCAGCAAGCAATTGCTTTCGTTCACCACGTAGAATACGTGTCCAGCGTGCCACAAGGCATCCTACATACGAACCTATTTGTACGGAAGGCCCTTCACGTCCCAGCGATAATCCGGCCGAGACCGAAAGAATTCCACCGAAAAACTTAGAAACCAACTCTATGAAAGGATGCTTATAAGTAATGCGCCCGTTGATGGCAGCACGTGTTTGAGGAATACCTCCTCCGGTGATAAGCGGCATTTTCATCACCAGCCAGGATACGAATATCAGTACCGCCCAAAAGAAAAGAAAAAGAGGAATATGCCAGTACCACTCCGGACGGGAAGCAAAAAACTCACTTCGCAAGTTAAAGAAATAATATAGGCAGTAATGATAAGGAACAGCCACCAACCCCGTCAGCAATCCTACGAAGATGCTGACGAAATACAGGCGGGCATCAACCAGTTTCAGTTTCACAACATACCACTTCCTCAGTTTTCTAAAGTTTTTGAACCTTTGAAACATTCCTCAGAGTTTTCTTTTATTAATTTGAGTATCTACAACAAATTAACCCTGTTGAAGTTTCCACACTTTGCGTTTTTTACTTTTTCCCCATCATATTCAATCGCAGGATAGCGTGCACCATAAAATAACGTCCCAATACATTGTAATCCGCATCACGTATGGCAGTA